>Ga0209215_1000070_pt1 | contig 67516 bp, 62 predicted proteins | sample TexAe_OM2H0_M2_FD_187938 | JGI IMG/M metagenome (GOLD analysis project Ga0209215, IMG submission 187938) | Forest soil microbial communities from Davy Crockett National Forest, Groveton, Texas, USA - Texas A ecozone_OM2H0_M2 (SPAdes) (version 2) | ecosystem: Environmental > Terrestrial > Soil >... | reverse complement strand
GTATCAAAAACCTTGCCGCCGCAAGGAGCTTTCAGTTTCCGGAACCAGCCGCGGACCTTCACGGATGATCGGTCGCGATTTCCGGTCTCTTAATAAAGCGCTTCACCACCACAAAGACCACAATCGCCACGGCGAGACCAAGGCCAATAAACGGATAATACTTCGCCAGAATCTCCTTCGCCTGTGCGCCATATCGCACCGCAAAAAAACCCTCCAGCAGGAACCGGAACGCCCGCCCAACGATGATCGCCAGCATGAAGCGCGTCAGACTAAACCTGAACACACCGGCGGTGACGACAAACAACTTGAACGGGAACGGCGGCGGAAGCAGCGTTGCAACCAGAACGGCGAACGCGTCGTAACGTTCGATCCAATTCTTCACACGCCGCTGCTTTGCTTCTGAAAACCTGTTCAGCGCTCGCGCACCTGCTCGTCGCGAGATTAGATACAGAATCCAGCAACCTATCGCCGAACCACTCGTCGCCATAAACGCATAAAGCAACATCCAACTCGGATTAGTCGTCGACAGCAGCAACATCAACGCATCTGCGCTGCTGGGCAACGGCACAAACGTCGAATCAAGCAGCGCCACCGCAAACAGACCAAAGGCGCCAAATTGGATCAGATATTCAGAAAGACGTGTAAGCCATTTCGTAACGGGATGGAGAACGGATTTCAATCAGGGGTCCTTTCGGTCTGGGAAGACTCTTCGGCGCCGTCACTCACCACAGTGTTTACATTCAGGCGCCGGTTAACAAAGAAATAAATGATTAAGCCAATGAGCAAGAGCGTCGCGACCATACTGATAACAACCAGGCCATTGTCTTTCATGAAGAGCAAAACTCTCCGGCCATAGTAGACCGCGAGAATTCCCTCGACGTAATAACGGAAGGACCTGGCAATCATCACCGTTACCAAAAACTTCCAGCGCGGATACTCCAAAGCTCCAGCCGTCGCGACGAAGATTTTGAAAGGCAGCGGTGGAGGCAGGATGGCGGGAATACCAATGGCCAGAAAGCCAAAACGCTCGTACGCCCGCTCGACGCGCTTGATACTTTGCAGACTGAATCGCCTGCGAAGCACCGCCTGGCCGCCGCGACGAATAATTGTGTACAGCAGATTACAGCCGATGACGCTACCAGTGGCTGCAAACAACGGGAAGTAAAAAGCGGCAGTGGGGTCTTTGAAACAGCGACCAACAACCAGATAGTCGTTAATTTCAGGTAAGGATAAAAGCGACGAGTCGAGAGCGCCGATAACAATCATCGCCGGTGCCGCGAAATAAATCGGCAGGCCAATAACGTTAACTTCCAACCACCTTGCAATCGCGGCTAACCAGTCGTACATGCGGCGGCTATAAAACCACAGAATGCACTCCAGCCACAAAAAGGCACCAAAAGCACCAAATGAGCTTTCATTCTGTTATCTACTTTTTATGCTTTTTTGTGCCTATTTAACTGGGGCAAAGACTGACGGCGTGTCGTAAGTAACGCCAACCGTGAAACCGGAGTTAGGACTGAAGCTGGTGAGACCTTTGATACCGGCGAAGTCGAAACGCAGTCCAGAGGCTCTGATTTGCATTCCGAGGCGCGCTTCGCCGTACGATTCTGTACCGAGCGGACCATTGCCGGGACGCGTGTTGGCACGGCCATTCACTTCACCCGCAATACTGAATTGTTTGTTGATGCGAAAGATTCCAGCGAGTCCGTAGGTTATCACATCGTTTTGCGAAAACAGTTCGGTCGGAGCCGTGAGAATTGCCATACCGAGATTCCCAAATGTATTGAAGCGGCCGTCGGGTCCAAACTTCTTCCCTACCAGAATCGAGCCGAACGCGTTGGTCTGATTGACGCCGATGCCGCGCGCCTGGTTTGAGTTTGGTAACTGAACGCCAAAACGGAATCCAAGTGATGGACCGTGACGAGTTTCATTGCGCAGTTTGAACTTGGCTGCAAGGGTAAAGTCGCCCGTGTCGTTGGTTGAATTTGCTCCGGGTGCAATCTCGAGGGGAATTGCTGAGAAGCCACGCGAATTGATGCTGACGTAATTCTGGGCCACACCCTCGATCTGAAATTCGACGTTTGGTCCCATGCCGAAACTCACGCCGACAACGCCAACACGCGTGAGATCGCCCCTGATGCCGGAGACGGTATACTTCGCACCCTGCATGAAATCGATGCCCGCTTCGATGCGGATCGATCCCGGTGGAATAATGTCGACGTCTTCAGTGATTAGCGGACGTTGCTGTGCGGCGCCGGAAACAGCGCAGCAGGTCAACAGGATCAAAATGTATAGAAGGCGCCTCATTGGGGAAGGATTCTAAGACAGGATTACAGGATTAACAAGATTTACAAGATACATTCTGTCCATCTTGCAAATCCTGTAAATCCTGTCCCTAAGATCCTGTATCTTAGGTGCTGAAAGGAAACTAACGCATGCGACGCCTTGTAATTCTCTTTTTAGCACTACTCTGTATCGTCACGCCGCGCAATTCCGGGCAAACCGCTCCCCAGCAAAACGCGATTCAAATCAAAGGTATTAAAGATCGAATCACGATCCGGCGCGACGAGCGTGGCATCCCTTACGTCGAGGCGCAGAACGACGAAGATCTCTATTTCGGTCAGGGCTACGCCACTGCTGCAGATCGTCTCTGGCAGATGGATCTCTTCCGTCGCACGGCGCGTGGCGAGCTGGCTGAAGTTCTTGGCGCTGGACCAAACAACATCGCCATCGATCAGGACAAGCTCCATCGTACTTATGGCTTCGCGCAGGCCGCTGAAGCAGAACTCGCCAACGCCTCTCCACTATCGCGCGCGATGTTGGAAGCCTATGCGCGTGGTGTTAATGCTTACGCCACATCGCTCGATCCGAAGTCGATGCCACCCGAGTTTCAACTCCTGCAATACAGTTTTCGTCCCTGGACACCGGTTGATTCGCTTGTTCTCTACAAAATATTCCACGAGGCGCTGTCTGATACGTGGCGTTTGGACATCATGCGACAGGCTATGTCCGTATTGCCTCCGGAAAAACGCGCTGAACTTCTGCCTGTGATCTCACCCATTGACGTGGTCGTAGTGGGCAAAGACACACAATCAAGAATCAAATCGGCAGCACGGATAAAACCCGAACCAGTTTCGCCGGAAGTGCTGGCGCGACTTGCATACAACCAGGAAGTCGCTGCCGCCGCATTGGATCGCATCGGCCTTCACACGGACGCACTCGCTGCCAGCAACAATTGGGTAGTGAGCGGCAACCGTACCGTCACCGGCAAACCATTGCTGGCAAACGATCCACATCTACGAGCTACAGCACCGTCGATCTGGCACATGGTCCATCTAAGCGCGCCCGGCGTCCGCGTAGCAGGCGTTGTGATGCCCGGACTTCCAGGAGTCATTCTGGGACATAACGACCGCATCGCGTGGGGTTTCACAAGCGTTGGACCAGACGTCCAGGACCTGTATTTCGAGAAGTTCAATCCCGAGAATCCGAAACAATATCAAACCCCTTCGGGCTGGCGCGACGCCGTCATCCGTCACGAAGAGATCAAAGTGAGGAAAGGCATCGGCAGCTCAGAACATGACATCGTGAACCATGACGTCACTGTCACTCGTCATGGTCCGATTATCTTCGAAGGTGATGGCAAGCGTTATGCGCTCCAATGGACCGCATTGGACCCTAACAAAAATAATTCCGACTCGACGCATTTACTGAACCGCGCACGCAACTGGAACGAAGTCAACGCCGCACTCGAGTCGTTTACTGCGCCGACGCAGAGCATCGTCTATGCCGACGTCGACGGGCACATCGGTTATCACGCAGCCGGGGTAGTGCCGATCAGAAAGTCTGGTGACGGCAGTGTTCCTTATGACGGATCGACTGATGCCGGTGAATGGACCAGTTACATTCCCGTCGCTAAGTTGCCGGCGCTATACGATCCGCCATCGGGAATTATCGTTACGGCTAACCAGCGAATCGTCGGAACTGATTACCCTTACTTTCTCACGCATTCATGGGCGCAGCCGTATCGCGCGCGTCGCATCCTCGACCTGCTGAACGAGAAGCCCAAACTCTCGATTGAAGATTACCGGCGCATTCAGGGCGATGTGTACGCGATCGCAGGCGTCACGTTTACGCAGGAAACTGTGAAGTTGCTGCGACCGAAGCTGACACCGGCGGACGAGAAGTTGCGAGCAACACTCGACGCGTTTGAGAAGTGGGATGGAAGAATCAACACGGAATCGACTGTGGCGGCGATCGCTTCACAGATGCGAATCGCATTTCGATCGAAGATTCTGACGGCGGCGCTTGGCCAGGTGCTAGTCAGAAATTACCAGTGGAATAATTTCGATACTACGATCGACCGCGTGCTCAAGGAACAGCCTGCCGACTGGTTGCCGAAGGAGTACGGGAGCTACGCCGATCTGCTGAAGGCATCTTACGAAGAAGCAGTCAGCATGCTGACCAGGAGTCTCGGTGCGGATGAATCGAAATGGACCTGGGGAGAGATGGCGAAAGCACGCTTTCCACATCCATTAGGTGGCGCGCCATTGATTGGGGCGCAGTTCACAGTGCCGCCGTTTCCGCAGGACGGAACGGGAGGTTTCATTGGCGCGACAGTGAATGTCGGATCGAGTGTCTCGATGCGTTTGATTGCGGATCCGAGCGACTGGGACAAAACACAGCAAGGCATCGCGCTCGGCGAATCAGGCTTGCCGAAGAGTCCGCACTGGAGTGACCAGCTTGCTGATTGGCGTGCGGTCACACCACGTGAGTTTCCCTTCACGCAACCGGCGGTTTTGAAAGCAACGAAAGAAACGCTCGTGCTTGAGCCAAGCAAATGACCACATCGTGGCGTATGTTCTGCGCCGTCGAGCTTCCTCTGGAGTTACGCGCGCAACTCCAGGATCACATTGCGAGGTTGCGGAAACAGATTCCTGACGCAGCGGCGAGTTGGAGTCGAGTGGAAAACATTCATTTGACGTTGAAGTTTTTCGGTAACGTTGCGGTCGATCGAGTCGGATTGATTTCGGCGGCTCTTGATCGGGCCGTGAAAGGGGTTTCGCCGTTCGAGATCAGTGTCGGCAAATCAGGCGCGTTTCGAGCGCAGGTGCTTTGGATTGGTCTGACTGATCCTTCGGGCCAACTAGCGGAATTGCAGAAGAGAATCGAGAATGAATGTGCGGCTGAAGCTTTCGAGAAGGAAGACCGAGCTTATCGTCCGCACTTAACCATCGCGCGCATCAGAAGACCTGACGGCGCAAGACGGCTTGCGGACGCTCACCTACAGATGACGTTTGAACCCCTTGCATTGCAATTGAACCAAGTAACCCTGTTCCGAAGTGAACTCAGTCCTAAGGGCTCGAAATACACAGTAGTTTCTAACCACAGATTACACGGATAAATAAACCCGATCTGCGCAGATCGGTTTTTAGATCCGTATCATCCGCGGCCCAATTCGCGTGGCCGTGGTGGCGGTGCAGGTAACTGGTCCTTCTCGTCTTTCTCACCCGTCTGCGACAGAACTTCCTTAATCGCACCAATACTCGAAAGCATTGCCGAAGTTTCAATCGGCATAAAGATCACTTTCGAATTGTTTGTCCGCGTCATATCCCGCAAACTCTCGATATAACGAACAGTGATCAAATACTGCCCCGGATCGCCATCGGGAAGCGCCTGGGCAATTCGACTTAACGCCTCCGACTCAGCCTCCGCGTTTTTCAAACGTGCCTGCGCTGCACCTTCAGCAGCCAGTATCGCCGACTGCTTTTCACCTTCAGCGCGCGTGACCGCAGCCTGCTTCTCACCTTCGGCTCGCGTGATTGCGGCCTGCCGATCACCTTCTGCCTGCAAGACGAGCGCGCGGCGATTGCGTTCCGCGGTCATCTGCTTCTCCATCGTGATGCGCACGTCTTCCGGAGGATTGATGTTCTTCACGTCAACGCGCGTAACCTTTACGCCCCATTTGTCGGTCGCCTCGTCGAGAATCACCCGCAGCTTCGCATTGATCTGATCGCGTTGTGAAAGCGTGTGGTCCAGGTCCATCTCACCCATCACCGCACGCATACCGGTGATCGTCAACTGCACGATGCCACCTACCAGATCGTTGATCTCGTAAACAGCCTTGACTGGATCGGTTATCTGCCAGTAAACCACTGAATCGACGTGAATCGTGACGTTGTCACGCGTGATGACGGGTTGCGGCGGAAGATCGATGTACTGCTCGCGCAGGTCGATCGACGTCAGTCCAGGGCGGGCATTGGTCCAGTAGACCGCGCGCGGCTTATCGATAAAGGGCCAAAGTACGTTAAGACCGCTGGCAGCGATCTGATGAAATCTCCCCAGCCGTTCCACCAGCATTACAGTTGCTTGAGGAACGATCTTAATCGTCTTCACCCCGATCACAATCAGGGAAATCATGAGAAATGCAAACGCCAGAAATCCGAAGGCGGTGATGATTGGCTCCATTGTCGAGACTCCCATCCATCCACAGATTATGCCGATTATAGATCCGAACCTGTGTTATCTGTTGATAAAGCTTTCTCCACAAGCTCTGCTGCCGCCAGGATCGTCTCCTCCGCAAAAGGAAGTCCAGCAATCTGAACTCCAATCGGCAGGCCCTCTTTTGATTTTCCGGCGGGAATAGTGACCACCGGCAAATCGAAGACGCTGAAAGTTTGCGAGTAGCTAAAAGCTCGAAAGGTACCGAAAGTTGAACCACCAACCGAAACTTTCAACGTGTCGTGCGGATAAGCAGGCGTGGCGCCTACTGGCGCGACTATGATCGGTGTTGTCTCCATCCACAGAAGTAGTTCTTCACGAAGACGATCGCGTTCCATCCAGCCGGCGATGTATTCGTCCAATGTCGGCGGGGCAGTGGCATCGGCGGTTCCTAAACGCCAACGCACGAAAGAACCGCCCTCACTTTCGCGACCTTTGTAAACAGATCGTAATTGGACCACAGACGCGCGTGAGAATACTCTTAGCCACATCTCGTTCCCGCGGTCGATATGTGGCGGTCTCCGCTCATCAACAATCAAACCGGCATCGCTTAACACCCGAGCAACCGCGGCAACAGCCTTCGCGGTCTCGTCTGTAACTGGAGCAACACCATCGTCTGTGTACCAGGCCACGCGCGAGCCACGCAGGTCAAATGAACTTCTTCCGAAAGGGTCTTTGCTGAGGACGCCAAACAACAAACGCAAGTCGCCCACCGTACGAGCCATTGGTCCAATCACGGCGCCGAGTGAGTATGGTCCAATACTCGGTGGAAACTGCATTTCACCAGGGACGCGGCCGGTTGTTGGTTTCAAACCACAGATACCACAGAAATGGGCCGGGATCCTCACGGATCCTGCCAAATCACTTCCGATACCGCCGGGCGACATGCAGGTCGCAATCGCAACGGCTTCGCCGCCGCTCGAGCCGCCTGGCGTCAAACTTGGATCGAGTGGATGATTCGTGCGATTGAAAACCGGATTATCTGCGGTGTAGTCCATCGCCATTTCCGCGGCATTCGTTTTTCCCAGAACGATTGCGCCTGCGGCCTTCAGACGCGCCACCGCCGGCGCATCCTTTCCCGGCACATAATCAATGCGAACCTTCGATCCACTCGTAGTCCTCAGGCCCGCAGTGTCGATCGTGTCTTTGATTGTGACCGGAACGCCATGCAACGATCCAACCTCATCACCGCGTAACAGCTCGGCCTCCGCAGCCCTGGCGCGCTCAACCACATCCGGCGCAATCGTCACGATCGCATTCAATGCCGGATTCAAACGAGCGATTCTTTCCAGGTGCGCTTCCGCCACCTCAACCGGCGACACCTCACGCTGCCGAATCATCTTCGCAATCGTCGCTAACGACTCTGTCACGAGCTCGCTCATTCGTTACCCGTCTTTATCTGCCTCATGTGCCTCTTTGTGGCAATTTTGTTTTTCTACAACTTCCCAATATAATTCAATTGCTCTGTTCAGACTCATTAACAACCTGCCTGACCGCAATCGACTGGCGTCGATGTCAAAGCTTATCGGCAAAGGAGTGAATTCTTGGCTATTCGTTTGAGCAGGACCTTCGTCTTGCGCAAGCTACACCAGCTTTCCGGTATCGTTCCCCTCGGACTTTTTCTTTTAGAACACTTTTACACTAACTCAAAGGCATTGACCGGGCCCGGCGATTTCAATAGTGCGGTCGACGACTTGCAGTCGATTCCCTACATCCTTTTCGTCGAGATCGGCGGCATCTTTATTCCGTTAATCTACCACGCGGTGTACGGCCTGGTAATCACGATGGAAGCGCGGCCCAATAACCTTGCGTACCCATACCCGCGCAACTGGTTCTATCTGATTCAACGAATCACGGGCGTCATTCTGTTCTTCTTTATCACGTTCCACGTGCTCAACTTCCGCTTTGGACTGATACCGGGACTCAATACGATCTCGGTGGCGCATCACCCGGAGAAGGCTTTCGACATCGTTGCCGGTGAATTTCGTATGGTTCCGATCTTCCTAATCTACATGATCGGCATTACGGCGACCGTTTGGCATCTGGCAAATGGTATCTGGCTGTTTCTGGTCGATTGGGGCATCACGATCGGCGAACGCGCACAACGTTTGACCGGTTATGCATGCATTGGCTTTGGCGTGGTATTGCTGCTCGTCGGCATCAACGCGGCTGTCGCTTTCATACGTCCGGGCGGATTGCTAGGAGGAATCATTTATTAATGGCCAGTAACGGAATGAAGATCGCGATTGTCGGAGGCGGGCTGGCAGGACTTGCGGCTGCCATGAAGATCGCGGAAGGCGGCCATGCTGTCGATCTGTTTTCAGTTGTGCCTGTTAAGCGCTCGCACTCAGTTTGCGCGCAGGGCGGCATCAACGGAGCTGTTAACACCAAAGGCGAAGGCGACTCCACCTGGGAACACTTTGACGACACTGTTTACGGCGGCGACTTTCTGGCGAATCAACCACCGGCCAAAGCGATGTGCGAAATGGCGCCGTCGATCATTTACCTCTTTGATCGCATGGGTGTTCCCTTCTCGCGAACACCTGAAGGTTTGCTCGACTTTCGTCGCTTTGGCGGCACCAAACATCACCGTACCGCGTTTGCCGGCGCCTCGACCGGACAACAACTTCTCTATGCGCTCGACGAACAAGTGCGGCGGCATGAAGTAAACGGAAAAGTCAGGAAGTTTGAACACTGGGAAATGCTGTCGCTCATCCTCGACGATCACCAGGTTTGTCGTGGACTGATCGCGATGGACTTGCAGACTCTTGAACTCAAAGCCTTCCCCGCTGACGCAGTAATCATCGCGACCGGTGGTCCAGGCCTGATCTTCGGCAAATCGACGAACTCGATGGTATGCACCGGGAGCGCAGTCTCTGCGTGTTATCAACAGGCCGCGAAGTATGCGAATGGCGAGTTCATCCAGGTACATCCGACGTCGATCCCCGGTGAAGACAAACTGCGACTGATGTCGGAATCGGCGCGTGGAGAAGGCGGACGCGTCTGGGTGCCACGCAAGAAAGGTGATGTTCGTTCTTCGTCATCGATTCCTGAGGCTGAACGCTTGTACTTCCTCGAGGAAAAGTATCCTGCTTATGGCAATCTGGTACCACGCGACATCGCCACACGCGAGATCTTTCAGGTTTGCATCGATGGGATGGGCGTGGGCGGTCAGAATCAGGTCTATCTGGATCTGACTCACATTCCCGCAGAAACACTCGATCGGAAGCTCGGCGCGATTCTTGAGATCTACGAGATGTTCGTCGGCGACGACCCGCGGCACGTGCCGATGCGAATCTTCCCAGGTGTGCATTATTCGATGGGCGGTCTCTGGGTCGACTTCAACCAGCGCACAAACATTCCTGGATTGCTCGCGGCGGGTGAATGCGATTATTCAATTCATGGCGCCAATCGGTTAGGCGCAAACTCGCTGGTCAGCTGTGTTTACGGCGGATTTGTTGCAGCACCAGCGGCGATCGAGTACGCGAAAAATATCGAGCGCAATGGCGCCGATGGTTCGCGTATTTACGATCAGGAGCTGAAGCTTCAGCAGGAGATCAACGACAAGTTGATCAAACAGAGTGGTAACGAGAACCAGTACGTGCTGCACCAGGAGATGGGGAAGTGGATGACTGACAACGTTACCGTGGTTCGTTACAACGACAAGCTGAAGGCAACTGACAACAAGTTGCTCGAGTTGATGGATCGTTACAAACGAATCTCAATCAACGATTCGAATCTCTGGGCGACGATGGCGCTGCCGCACGCGCGTCATCTGGCCAACATGCTTGAGCTTGCGCGTGTGATCACGCTGGGCGCGTTGAATCGTAATGAGTCGCGAGGGGCGCATTTCAAACCGGAGTTTCCCGATCGCGACGATGAAAACTTTTTGAAGACCACGATCGCAGAGTATTCCGGTGAAGGTCCGGTCTTTTCTTACGACCCGGTCGATATCTCTTTGATTCAACCGCGCAAACGCGATTACAGCAAGGGTAAGAAGGAGACCGCGAAGGCTTAACAGCGCTATGTCATCACATTCACCAAAGACCGTCGAGATCCACATCCGTCGTCGCGCCAATCCCGACTCACCGCAGTACTGGGAACAGTTTGAGATTCCGTACCGCCCAAATCTCAACGTGATCTCCTGCTTGATGGAAATCCAGAAGAATCCCGTAAACAAAGCAGGCGAGCGCACCACGCCGCCGGTGTGGCACATGAACTGTCTGGAACAGGTGTGCGGCATCTGCACGATGATTATCAACGGCCGAGCGCGACAATCCTGCTCGGCGCTTGTCGACAACCTGGAACAGCCGATCAAGCTGGAACCGATGTCGAAGTTTCCAAACGTTCGCGATCTGATCGTCGATCGGTCGCAGATGTTCGATCACCTGCGTCGGGTGCACGCGTGGATCGAGATGGACGGCACTTACGATCTCGGGCCCGGTCCGCGTATGGACCAGGACGATGTCCAGGAACGTTACGCGTATTCGCGTTGTATGACTTGTGGTTGTTGTCTGGAAGCGTGTCCGCAGTATGAAGGTGACCACTACATCGGACCGCAGGCGATCGCGCAGGTGCGTCTATTCAACATGCATCCCACTGGCAAGATGAATCGAACCGAGCGGCTCGAGGGAATCATGGGAGAGGACGGCATCACGAATTGCGGTAACGCACAAAACTGCGTCAAAGCCTGTCCGATGAACATTCCGCTCACGCGCGCGATCTATGAGGAGAATCGCGAAACCGTACTCCACGGCCTGCTCGGCTGGCTTAAAGGTTAAGAAAATATTTAACCGCGGATGAACGCAGATAAACGCTGATCTGCATTCATCCGCATTCATCCGCATTCATCCGCGTTCATCCGCGGCTAAAATATTCGGTTAGATTCCGAGTACGTCGACCAATTCCTGCACCGCTGACGCGCTCTTCTGCAACGCGATTCTCTCTTCCGCCGTCAGGTTGATCTCGATGATCTGCTCTAACCCACGAGCGCCAAGCTTGCACGGAACACCAACGTACAACCCATTAATCCCATACTCACCTTCAAGGTAAGCGGCGCACGGCAGAATCTTCTTCTTATCCTTCAGGATCGATTCAGTCATCTCGACTGCCGCAGCCGAGGGTGCATAGTACGCCGATCCAGTCTTCAACAAGCTCACGATTTCGGCGCCGCCGCCCGCAGTTCGTTTCACAATCGCATCGATCTTATCTTTCGGCAGGAGCTCTGTAATCGGGATGCCGGCGCAGGTGGAGAAACGCGGCAACGGCACCATCGTGTCGCCATGTCCTCCAAGCACAAACGCGGTCACATTCTCAACCGACACATCCAGCGCTTCAGCCAGGAAACAACGCATACGAGCTGAGTCCAGAACGCCCGCCATTCCGATCACACGATGCTTTGGAAATCCGGAGCGGCGCAAAGCCACCTGGCACATCGCGTCCAGTGGGTTTGAAACGATGATCAGAATCGTATTCGGCGAGCGCCGCACAACTTCATCCACAACTTTTGAAACGATGTCGGCATTTGTCTTCAACAGATCATCCCGACTCATTCCCGGCTTACGAGCAAGACCGGCAGTGATGATCACGACGTCTGAATTGTCAGTCTCGTCGTAGGTATTTGAACCCACCATACGCACGTCGAAACCCTCGACGGGTGCAGCCTGAGCCAGATCCAACGCCTTGCCCTGCGGCACTCCTTCGACGATATCAACCAGCACCACATCGCCGAGTTCTTTTGCGGCCAGCCAGTGTGCCGCAGTCGCGCCGACATTGCCTGCGCCGACAACAGTAATCTTCTTTCGCGCACCCATTTCGTTTGATTCCTTTGATTTAATTGTTTGATTTGCGGCTTTAGTAAAAACGCGGCTGAGTTTACAAGTGCCCGTGAGAGGGTGTCAAATTTGTGTATGAACGACGATCAGCTCGGTGATCCGTTTCCAGAGCCAGTGGAAATTGAGATCACGGATGTCTTCGATCTACACACGATTCCGCCACGTGACGTGAAACGCGTGGTCGAGGAATACTTGCGCCTCGCTCATGAAAAGGGTTTCAAGTGCGTAAGGATTATTCACGGCAAAGGAATCGGAGTGCAGCGTGAGACGGTGCGCTCAATACTCGTGCGCACTGAGTTTGTCCTCGATTGGACCGATGCGCCACCTCAAGCGGGTGGCCTCGGCGCGACAGTAGTTAGACTAATCACGGAATAACACGGAAATGAATCCGTTTACCAATCCGCGTAAATCCGCGTCAACCTGAAACCAATAAACCAATTTCACTGCCAACTTTTTGTGCTAAAAATACACGCCATGTCGATCAAACTAATTGTCGCCGCTTTGATCTCGGTGTTGACGATCTCTATCTACGTAGGCTTCGCCCAACAGACAGGCGATCTCAACGGCAACTGGGTCAGCCACAATATCAACAACACTGAAGGCACGGTGCGTTCGAGCTACTTCAATCTCAAACACGAAAACGGAAAGATCACCGGAACGATTCGCACCACACAGTTTTTCTACACCATCAAGGAAAGTACCGGCGGTCCGGAAGGCTTCACTCTTATCGCGAGCATGATGGACGGACGCAACGAGCGACGCGTTCAGTACGAAGGCAAACTGGTGGGCGACGAATTGAGAATCGGAAGACGAACGCGACCCGACACTCCGATCACCGAAATGCTCGCGAAGCGCGCTCCCGCAGGTGAAGGCGCGTTGCCAGCCCGCGTTGAACCACCGGCGCGCCACAAAGTTCCTTACAACGGTCTGGCCAAAACACCGCCAATGGGATGGAACAGTTGGAACAAGTTTGCGGGACGCGTCGACGACGCAACCGTGCGCGCGATCGCCGACGCAATGGCAAGTAATGGGATGAGAGAAGCCGGCTACATCTACGTCAACATCGACGACACATGGGAAGCCGGCCGAAACGATAAAGGCGAGATTCAAACCAACAAGAAGTTTCCAGACATGAAAGCGCTCGCCGACTACGTTCACAAGAAAGGCCTCAAGCTTGGCATCTATTCATCGCCGGGTCCAAACACGTGTGCGGGCTACGAGGGCAGTTATGGTCATGAAGAACAGGATGCAATGACGTTCGCAAAGTGGGGCATCGACTATTTGAAGTACGACTGGTGTGGCGCGCGAACGTTGTACACCGACGACGAAATGCCCGCGATCTATCAAAAGATGGGTGATGCGTTATTAAAGACCGGCCGGCCCATCGTCTACAGTCTTTGCCAGTATGGACGCCTCGACGTCTGGAAATGGGGACCTGAAGTGGGCGGAAATCTTTGGCGCACTACTGGCGACATTCGCGATACCTGGGACTCAATGACTAACATCGGCTTTCGTCAAAACGAACTGGCCCAGTACGCAAAGCCAGGTCACTGGAATGATCCGGACATGCTCGAGATCGGCAACGGCGGCATGAGCGATACGGAATACAAAACGCACATGAGTCTTTGGGCCATGCTGGCAGCGCCGCTGCTTGCCGGAAACGATCTGAGAAAAATGAGTGCTGAGACAATTGCGATTCTTACGAATCGAGAAGTAATTGCAGTCGATCAGGACAAACTCGGCAAACAAGGAAGTCAGGCGTGGAAGTCAGGCGATCAGGAAATCTGGACGCGCCAACTCTCAGGCGGTGACATGGCAGTCGCGATTTTCAATCGCGCAAAGGATGAAGCGAAAATCACTGTGAAGTGGGCGGACATTGGAGCGCCCGCGAAGCGAAGAGTTCGAGAACTTTGGCTGCATCAGAACGTCGATGCGAGCGCTCCGGAATATACGGCCACTGTGCCCGGCCATGGTGTCGTCATGTTCCGTGTAATCCGTAAATAATCCACGTTTATCCGTGTTACTTGACGCGTCACCCACGTAGTCATGTTTGCTTTTGTGATCGGTGCGTCAGAAATAATTGCGAACTGGCTGTCGGCGCTAAAGGTTATTTGCACGCCGGAGACGTCAGGAAGTTTGTGAATGATCCTTCTGCTCTCGAGAGAAACTATCTCTTTGAAAGGGCGAGCGCTGCCGGGTTTCGAGAGTTCATTCGCAAGCGCCGCCGCATACTTCGCCCCATCTTTCCGAGAATAGGAAATGAAATGCCGTCCGCAAACAAGAACCGCCTGATCATCGGGTGCTTCTCCGTCCAAATACTCTTCCACTGGTAGTGGTGAGTATTTTGGATTTCATCACCCGTGTATCCCTTACTGAAACGGTCGTCACGGAACGTACTGTAGGGGCTCTCCGTGGCCGCCCTTGTGTTGAATCGTGTTCGCCAAAGCCGAAGCCTTCGCTTTTCTGAATCCGATGAGTTCCACGCAAGGGCGGTCACGGAGGGCCGCCCCTACAGTACGTTCCGAGGAAGTTTTTATGCGGTGGCTAAGTTGATGATTTGCGGTGAATTGTGAACACGAGAGAGGAAACCAGGGAGATCGGTGTCAAAGAAATTATGACAACTCGTACCGCGCAACATCCTGCACGGTCACTTACATCCCGCCCGAATCATTGAAATCCTTAGCAATTCAACAGCCACCTGCACTCCACTCCCAAATGGTACGAGCATTGCCCTGTTGTCCCGCGAGCCATGTGTGAAAGGGAATGACAGGTAAATGTACATCTGCTCGTCTCGGCAGCCCAGGATTTACATGGGCCACATTCCCAAAGGCTATGCCGGAACACAAAGAACAGTTAGCTACATCATCCAGTTAATCAAGGATGGCGCAAAGGATTTTTGTGTTCGGCAAACTGCCATCGACGTTCTCATCGAGAACAAGGTGGCGGCAAAGAATTATCTCGACGAGATCAGGACGCTCTTTGAGTGGGTGAGACAAAACGTTCGTTACACGCGCGACATTCATCGCGTCGAACTACTGCATACCGCGCGACGAATGCTGGATCTGCGCGCCGGCGATTGCGACGACATGACGATTCTGCTGTCGGCGATGCTGAAGGCAATCGGTCATCCCGTACGCATTGTGCTGGTTGGCTTCAATCCAAAGAAACGAATGCTGTTCACTCACGTTTACCTCGAAGCTTTTTGCAAAGGTCGTTGGATACCACTTGACGCGACGACCAGCCACCCGATGGGCTGGTCACCGCCCGCGACTACCAAACGGATCTTCTATGTGGACTAGGAGGAAACCTTCATGCTTTACGGGCCGACGGAAATGACCGAAATCATGGGCATAGGAAGTTATGTGGGCGAGATTCGCCAGGGACCCGATGGAAACCTCTACGAGTGGGTCCACGGAGTGGATGGACTTGGCAATCCAGTTGGCTTCTGGAAGAAAGCGTTCAAAGCCATCAAAGGCGCGGCCACAAAAGTAGTGAAAGCCGGCCTCGCGAGACTGATTCCTGGTCCGCTCAAGGCGGCTGCGCGCAACGTTTGCAGAACTGTAGATCAAATAGGACCAGCGGTTACGGCAGTGCCGGCCGCAGTTCCCTATTACACCGGCGCCAAAGGAATGTGCAGAGTGCTGCGCGGAGCCGGAATTGCCGGCGGCGGCTACGGATTGATGGAAGTACCCGAGGGAGTTGTCGCACAGGTTCCTCCTGCCGCGAGAACCGCGGCAAGAACGATGTGCAGTGTCATCAATCGAGTTGGACCAGTCATGAAATATATCCCGGTGGCTGGTTCTTACTTCAAAAAGGCACAGGGTCTCTGCACTCAGTTGCGCAGCGCCGGAATCGCCGGAGCTGATGGTCCAATCATGGAAGCGCCCGACGGACAACTCTACGAAGTTGTGGAAGGGATTGGCGCCGCCGGCCAACGCAAACGGCATCTGCGTCCGGTGAGACTCGTGATCCCGGCATACATCGGTCCGCGCCATGCAGCCCATGCAGCTCATGCAGCGCATGCAACTCGCGGAGTAAGGCGTGGCCGTCGTCGACAGCCAGTCGCCGTCGCCCCAACAGCTGCACCCATGACGGCGCCGGCACCCGCAGCGACGGTTCACGGAATTGGCTACTACTAAGGCCTAAACAGGAGCAGCGATGGCCTGTTCGTGTGGTTGCAGCAAAACAATCTCACTCCGTGCCGCGCGACCGGTAGCGATGCGCATCGCTCATGTCGCCAGGTTACCGACCATGCCGGTAGGCGAATTACGCGGAGTGATCTATCGCACGAGTAGAGTACCAGGTGAAGAACCGAAGAATTATGTTCACTTCTTCGAAGATAGCCTGCCAATGCTTACGACGAATCCTGCGGGTACGAGACTGTACATTGTGGGTGGCAGTTATCGAGTTAAAGACAATTGGATTCATGGATGAAAGGTGAAGAACCATGGCTGGCGAACCATTCGACGAAATAATGATCGTCAACCCTTGCGGTTGCAAAGGAGGAAAACGCATGAAGCTGTATCCCGTTGATGGACAAATGGCCGGCTACTTTGCGGAGGCGCCTGAACAAGTTGGCTATTACGCAGAAGCGCCCAGCGAAGTCGGTTATGTCTATGAGACACCGGAGGCAGTTGGCTACTACGGTGAACCAACAGAACCGCTCGCTTATTACGCCGAAGCGCCCGAGGTTGGTTACTTTGCCGACCCGCCGCCGGGGTTCGTGGAAGGATATGGACAACCACAGCTCGCTTACTTTGCTGAGGCGCCGGAATTTGCCGAGGCCCCGGAGCTGGGATACGTCTACGAGACACCTGATGTTGGCTATGTATACGAAGCACCGGAAACCGTCGGCTACTACGCCGCGACTCCGGAATTCGCGGAGGTACCGACTGAAATGGGATACATGTATGAGGCGCCGGAACAATTCAGTGATGCCGAAACGATGGGCTATTACGGCGCAGAGAACGAGATGGGTTATTACGGCGAGCCGGACATGAGCGAATTCGCCGAGTCGCCTGACGTGATGGGTTACGGCGAAGGCCGAGACGACGTCGGTTACTTCGCTGAAGACGTGGCGCCGATCAGTGGCTACGTTCGCGAGTCGGATAATCGAGCCAGCCCGCGCGTGGCACCGATCGATCAGATCAGTGGATTCGACGGCTTTTACACGCCCAAGTCAGTGAATCCGACCTGTGAAAATCTTCGTCCTGCAGAAAGAGTGGCGGAGCGATCTCCGGAGTGGTTCAAACCCAACTGGTAGCGCTCTCTGTGCAACAGAGAAATCTCATAAGAACTGCTATAAACACGGCACAGCGCCAACTGTGCGTTATCTAGGAGGAAATCATGGCTGTTGTTAAAGGAGTTAAAGAGCAAGTACACCTGCCGCTCTATGATTGCATTGAGGTCAAACCAGGCAAGCAACTCGGCAGTACGCTCACATCAAATCTATTGCGATTTTTTGTTGACGTGACCGGGAAAACGAAGCTGTTGACGAACATGCAGGCCTCGTCGCTGTTGCCGCACTGGAACACCTTTGAGGCGCGCGCGCTGCGAGTGGTTATTTCTGATCTTAGCCCCCGTTTCTCAACTGAGAGCGTGGAGGCCATCTTGACGGCTGAGGTCAAAAAACTTTCTGGATCGGGTACAGACTTAACCACCTCCAAGAATACCTTGACGATGAATGACTTCGTTGCGTTAGCTCGTCTGAGCGCGCGAGAAGAAGCCGAAAGGGTTGAGCTGAACGAGGCTGCCTTGAACTCGCTTGACATTGAAATCAAAGATTCCGATGGCAATGTCAGAACTCTCATTGAAGATGGTGTGGCCACCGTGGATCTTCTCGACATCCGCAACAAGTTTGAGGCGAAGACGCGAGGTCTGTTGCCTCCGGCAGTACAGATCTTTCCGAACAACGGTCACGGCAATGTCATCGGCAACTTCATTTACAACACCGTCACAACCTTTTTCGTTGGTGAGAAGATCATGATCCAGGTGCCGACCTGGTTCTTCCCGGCGGGCGCAGGGCCATACTCTGAAGACGGCGGTACGATCACTCACGGCTATCCAAACCCCCAGGCGACATTTCGCTTTGCTGAACCGGTCGTCATCGAGACCCAACAAAACTTCCGCGTCGAAATCGAGATCCCGGAGAGCGACGTCTTGAAAGAGATGCAACGTCTCTATGGGCCACTCTTTATCTGGGTGGTTCTCGATGGATACATGACTCGCGATGTGCAGTAGTTAAGGTGATGGGTCCTATAGGTCTCATGAGACTTATAGGACCTATTCTCCCAGCGTCTCAACGATCGTCAAACTGCGACAAGGTCTGCCATGGCTGTCATCAAGGGTGTAAACGAAAGAGTTCATCTGCCGCTCTACGATTCGCTTTTCGTGCGCCCCGACAGGCAATTCAGGGATCACGTCAGCTCTAACGTGCTGAAGTTCTTTGTAAATATTCACGGCAAGACGAAGCTCGAAACAAACATGCAGACGTCGTCGCTGCTGCCTCATTGGAACACGTTTGAGGCGCGCGCGCTGCGGGTAGTGATCTCGGATCTACCGGAACACTGTCTGCGTGACGACGATCAAACCGCAACGCGTGAAAACGCTTCTCGTCTCAATGACTTCAACACGCTCTTTGAAGATTACGACTCAGGCGTGACTGCCAAACAGCTCAACGCGGCTCAAGAGACCTGGAATGTTTTGACAAATACGGCAAAGACGGTCTCGGAAGACTGTTCGGAGTGTCTGGGGCTTTTGAATCGTCTCTGCAAAACAGGACATCTGGTCAACATCCTGAGAATGCAGGTCGAGCTCGCCGCGATCAGAGACGACGCCATTAACCTGCTGGCGGAAACTAAGCCGACGAAAACCAAAAGCGCCGTAGCACAAAAACTGCGAACGCTGCTGGAGTATAGAGAGGAAGACGAAGAAGCCAATTCGCTGCTTCAGGTGCTGCAGGAAGCGTCGGAATGTTTGAGTAGCTTAGTAAAGCTGAACGAACTGGCAACTCGCCTGAAGGGCGAGAACCTCGCAAACGTAGAGGCCTGTATCAAAGCATCGGAACGTCTCGCGACATCGACGTCACTACAAAACAATCGCGCCCAGTTAAAAGAATGGATGCGAGAGCTTTCGTCGGAGAGAACCAAACTCAAAGCAAAGGTTGACCAAAACGCTTGCCGGCAAATACTCGGCAAACTGATTTACAACTCAGTCACGACGCTTTTTGTCGGCGAGAAAGTGATGATTCAGATGCCGACGTGGTTCTTCCCCGCCGGCGCTGGTCCTTATGCGGAAAACGGAAACGCAGTAACTAACGGCTTTCCGAATCCACTTGCAACTTTTCGTTTTGCCGAACCGGTAACGATCGACGCACAACAGCACTTCAGAATCGAAATCGAGTTTCCGGACAGCGCGGTAGTAAATGAATTACAGGAACTTTATGGTCCATTTTTTATTTGGGTCGTGCTTGATGGATACCTGACGCGCGACGTGCAGTAATGCACCGGCAGCCAGGAGATGGAAACGATGAGTACACCTGTTCAAGCTAACGGACACCGAACACCTTTTGGCAACGAGCAAAACCGAGATTTGCCGTGGGTGAAGGTTATTCCCTACGACCACGTCGCCGAGTTTCCAATCACGGGGGAAGTCGGCACAGTTGTTCAGGATGTGATCAATGTCAGCGCCGAAGGCGTCTTCGTTGCCGTATCAATTGGTTATGGCTTCGAGGATGATCGCGTGGAGGACCTGGAACTAATCAACTCTGGTGACAAAACGCTTGGGAATATTACTCTGAATGATTTTCCCCCCGATGCCCTCATTGAAGGTTTCCGAATTAACCCCCGGTACGAGGCTGTTGCGGTGCGCAACAATGGCGCCCTTGATCCGGAACTTGCTCCCGGCCTCGCCGCAAGTATTTTTCAACGTATAAAGCCCGCATCAGACTTTAGCTTCCTGCTGAGCATCGTCGATTCAGCTAGCGGCCGAGAGCTGCAGAACAAACCCATTCACAGCGTGGCAACACTTGGTGGCGCGAATGGTCGCCGGCCTTTTAAAGCTCTCTCGCAGCCGATGGTTTTTATGCCGCGTTCGACAATTCGCTTTCAAGTCGAGGAGAGCACGCGAAGCGTAAGGGGCCGACTATTCATAACGCTTCAGGGTTACAAAGTTCTTGGTATCTCCGGCAATCTGGACGACGGCATCAGGCGACTCGTCGAAATGGATCCGCTGACGAAGATCCCCGTGTACGACTACGCGAGCGGTAATTTCAGAACACTCGGTGAGGCTATGGAACGTCATCTGCCAACCAGAGGTGTTGTTCCATTCGATTATGTTTCGTCTCTCGAGCTCACAGGAAAGCCCGGGAATATTGTGGAAGATGAGATAGCGATTAATGTCGACGGTGGTTATGTTGCTTTAGCGATGGGGTACAGTCTCGATCCCCGAGACACACGCTTAGAACTCGAAGGGCAGTCATCCGGGGGCCGGGTTTCACTTGGCTCAATCCCGCTTACAAAAATTAGACCGGTTGAGGCCCTGTTTGACGGGATTCGTATCGAGCCCAATAAATTGCAACTAGCTTTTAACGCGGTCGGACTTGCGTCGGTACCGGAATCGACTGCCGCCAGGATATTTCAGCGACTAAACCTGCCAACCGATGTGAGGTTTCTTTATTCAATCCTTGATGCTGGTACCGGCCGGGAGTTGCAGAACCAACCTGTCCACAACATCGCTGGTTTGGGAATCGCAAACGGCGATCGACCGTTTAGAGCTTTACCCAGGCCGATGATGTTTCTGCCGCGATCAACTATTCGTGTGCAGGTGCGCGAGATCTCAGGTCGAGGCCGGCTATTTATCGTGTTTCAGGGGTACAAGATGCTCGGCTAAGGTCGATGAGTTGGAACGAGCAAAGGCGTAAAGATGAGAACAACAACATATCCAAACGTAACGGGTGAGCGCAGCAATCCGCGAACTACTGGTCCAGTAGCTCCAGCCGTAACGAAAACCATTCCTTTCGATTACGTGTTCGAGTTCAAGCTAAAAGGAAGGGACCCAAGCCGTCAGGAAGTAGTCAAGCTGCAAGATGTAGTCGAGATAAGCATGCAGGGCGTGTTCGTGGCGGTGTCGCTTGGTTACAGTTTTGTTTTGGATCAAAGCACTGTGCGAGAGATTCCGATTGACAACGAACCTGCTCTAAACGCTCCGGTCATTGTTCGCGCAAGTTTTCCCGGAGAAGGACCCAACCAACCTCCGCTTAAACTCCAAATTGCTGGTACACCTAACTCGGACGTGACGCTCTTACTGTTAACTGAGTCGGTAAAACAGCGGTTTGTATTCGGTGAACCAAGCCGATTCCAGGATCTGACAGTTCCTCTTGAGCCGGGTGAGAGAGATTCGGTACATCTCGAGTCAAACGGGACTGCGGAAATAGTTTTTCTCAACGAGGTGAATTTCGGTGGTGTACTTCGTGCTTGGGACCGCAGTAATAACATCATCGGCGAACCGCTACAATTCGCGGTAGTCGGTCCGGATCCTTCTACCGGCTTGTTGCCTGAGGCCGGAGACAAGACTATTCACATTTATGGTTTCCCTAATCTAAACGCAGGCATTCTGATACTGGACGGCAGGACCGGTGCGACATTCCAGGTGACCGATGCGGAGGGTCGAACTGAATTTGCCTTCAATGACCAGGGATGGACGCCAGTACCGCTAGTGTCGGCGACTCCAGGAAGCCCCGCGATAGAGAGGTCGTTAACGCCGGGGGACCTCCTGCTCGTCACGCCTAGATTCGAACCCGACCGGTTCGGATCTCCGAGCGTGTTTGCGGTGCCAAGTCGCAGAGTCTCAGATCTTTCTGTCGGTGCGTTGTTAAAGGGATTTAGCGGCGTCAATGCTGGGGCTCTGCGACCTAGCGCACGTTTTGCCAGTGCCCTGAGAGCAAATCCTCCCATTGGGAATCTTAGTAGAGACCTCCTCTCGAGGGCTTTTGAAGTGACGGCTGGTCCCGAAGACATCAGCTTTCTATACAGCATCGACATCGTCAGCAGCGGGCGCGAACTGCAAAACAAACCTATTCACAACATCGCGGGCCTCGGCATCGCGAACGGCGATCGCCCGTTCCGACCGTTTGCGCGGCCGTTCGCATTCGAACCTCGATCTGTAATCCGTATCCAAATTGAAGAATTATCAACTTTGCCAGGCACGCTCTATATCGTGCTGCAGGGTTACAAGACACTAGGAACGGGACGAAGACCCGAATAGGATCATCATGAGCAGTGTACTCGCAGCTCAACCCCCAATCGCCTGCAATTTTCCTGTCGACGCGGAATGTTTCGACGCGAGTAGTTTCATCACAACGCTTCCCGCAAGAGGCGAACAAAGTGTACTCGCAAGTTTCCAGCTCCATCCGCAGTACTGCGGTGTACTCACCCACTTTGCGCAGTTCACAGACGTCTTCGCGGCGCATCCTGATCGCATCCTGACACCAGGACTTGAATGGGTTCTGCTACAGAATGGCAAACCAGTTTTCCCATACCTACGGCTGGAGATGATCGTTAACCCCTGGGGTCAAAATTGTCTGCCGGTTCTGATTCGATTGGATGAAAACGCGAAGCTCGAATTCATCATTCGCAACGTCAATCACACGGGCGATGAAATCAAACTCATTGCCGGCCGGATCATAGGCCGGTATTGGTACAACAGGACTTTCGGAGGGCGGTGAACAACATGGCGCGCGGATTTGCCAGACCAGGAGGACATGTACGAACAAGAACGGCCTTTGTCTTGAGGACTGCGCGGCACGCTGGAATGGCCCCACTTCCTCGATGGCCGATGCGTCCACATGGACAACAACCGGGTCACCGACCGATTCGTAGCGGGCGTTTGTATCGAGCACTTTGGCCCGCAGCGTTTCCGATCGTAGTGATTCCGGAACTCGCGGATGAGATCGGCGCCGTGCTCGAAGAGTTTGCGCAAGCAGCAGGCGCCACTGTTAATGGTCCACTCAAGGTCGTGTTACGACTCGGCACGATGGGACTCCATCGCTCAGGCAGGGCCATCGACATTTACGAAGTCGGCGGCAAAGGCATCGGGCGCTGGGCACAGGAATATAACGAGGCGATAAAGAAAGCATCAGCGGCGCCAGAAGCCGATCGTACCCGCATCATCGACGAAGAGAAGGCACGAAACCTCGGCTACAAACTTTACAAGACGCTGCAAACCAAAGGCGGTTGGGCTCAGCCGCCTGGTTATCCAGTTCAACTCTTCGGTCCCTGGACTCGCGTCGAGGGACCACACAAGGCGATCTCTGACAAGCTCCTGAAGATGCATAACGATCATATTCACGTAGCAAAGTAGCAATGAGTGCAATCGCCGAACCAAAAAAACGAATTGCCTTGAGATGCGTAGGTGAAATCCTGACGGATCACACTGGTCACTTTTACGAGTTGCGCGGTGATGATTTGCGCGAGTTAGGCAAGCTCCTGATTGATAGGCGTGGAAGAGTTTTCGAGATCGCTGAGGCCGAGCCGCCCACGGTCGAGACAGAGAGTAGCAGTCTAAAATCTGATTTCTCTGTGCAACCTCAGTGTTCTCCGTGCCTCTGTGGTTATGGAAATGCGACATACAACAACCACAGAGGCATGGAGAACACTGAAGTTGCGCAGAGAAGATTTTTCAAACTACGAAACTTCTTCATCCCCATGCTCCGGAACTGGTTCTCTCGAATATTTGCGGGAAACACATGTACGTAATCAATGGAAATTTCAGTTTGGGAATTGGTCAGCCTCCCGCAGCGGCTCTGAAGTGTGTCACCTTCCCGGCCGCGCTGAGACTATTGAAGCACCTCCACATTCATCGCCGTCCACACGTAACCGGCCCCACCGGGAATGAAAAACACCAATGGCTGAGCAGTAACGCACCGGTCGAAATGGCGGCTGAACAGATGAATCCTGGTTTTATGAATTTTTCGACAGGTACGTTTACAGTCGATGGCCCTCTTAATCAGAAGTTGAAGGATCTTGTTGACAAGCTCAGAACTAACAAGGCGCCGTTCAATCAGGAACCATTTCTAACCTTTGTACGAAGTGGCGCGAAATTCAACATCGCACTCGTCGATATGTCTTCGGATGCCAAACTCGTATTTCCACGGCTGGCGGAGCACCAGTCAACCGTAGAAACAGAATCAGCAAGTCTGGCTAAGATTGCAGTCTTGTTTGCTTTTCATCAATTCAAGTTCGATCTCACAAACGAGGCGAATCAGAACCCTGCCACGATGACGCCGGCTCGTCTCACACAGTTTGAGAAAATCTTTGATATCACTCGCTCTCCTGTTTTCAAGTTCGAATTCAACGCTAAGTTCAACCATGCGCTTAACACGCTCTGCTCCAACTGTAGTGCCTCTCTGCTCATTGGTACGCTGGGCACAACATACCTCTCGTCCGTGGTGCGACAGTCGGGACTATACGATTGCCGGGTTGGAGGTCTCTGGCTGGGAACTACTTACGCTGGCGCTGAAGAGATTGCGAAGAGTTGTCCGGAAGTGGCGAAACTTAATGCACAGCTAAATCACATCCGAGAACCGATAGGTAACTTGTTCCATGGAGCCACTGCCTTGTCCGCCGCTTCTTTCTTTACTCTACTCGCGCAAGGCCGCCTGGTGGACGAGGCTTCGTGTTTGAGTATGAAAGATATGCTGGTGCAACAGAAGGACGCGTGTCCCAGCCGGTTCGAACAAGGGCTGGGAGAGGCCGGCTTCACGATCGACAGCAAAAAGGTTTTCTCCAAGATTGGCGTTCTACCGAGCAGAACTGCCTGTGCGGCGCATCAACCCTGCTGTGATCTTGAACCGGGTAAAAGGGGTAATTGCAGCTGCAGATGTTTTATTCACGAAGCCGCATTGATCGAGCGGGTTCATAGCGGCAAACCGTTGCGTTATGCGGTAGCTGTCTTAACAACATCAAGGCCCGGCGATCGCGCGAACGATTTTCTAATCGGCATTATTTCTCACTTGGACCAGTTGGTCCGCAACAACCCATGACAAGCGAGCACCTTTATGTACATCTACAGTCGACCATTTTACCCTTCCGTTCCTCGTTGTAGAGTTTTGCTTCCCTCCTGGCATTACGGCTTCTCACCAGGTTTCGGCGAGGAATCCGCGAGTCTCGACGCGCTTGCTTCGGCATCGACTAAACCAACTGTCGAGAACGTGCTCAAGATAATCAGAATTATCGGCGGACAGATCGGAGTTCCCTGGCGACTCGGTTACACCATCCTGACTCACGAAGGTGGTATCAAAAAATTTCACCATGCTGACGGCGTTATGCAGACGATTGCTGACGCGCGCAAGAGTCACATCCCGCGAATTCCGCGAACGCTCAAGTTAGCCCTGCTCGAGCTACCACCCAACGATCAGACCACTGACGAGAAATTAAACCAATTGGTTCATAAAGGATTTCAGCAGCGTCTCGCAATTCAAATTGCTACTGGAATGCAGGAATTGAAGTCCGCACTACAGAAATTCAATGGCTACGTAGCACTTGCCTTCGCCGCATATAACACGGGCGGTGGAAACGTGAGCCTGCTGGTCACAAATCGAAAACACAACACGCGACCTCGGAACGTAACGGACGCGCAGTGGGAGAAGATGTGCCTGACTGCTGCGACAATGCTTCATCAGCAACCCGGCGATGCTCGAGTCGAACAAGGTGTCTGGTTGTGTGATCCGAATCTTCGCAGCGCTAAGAAAAACTGGATTCCAAGATACGGCAGCAGGATGTACGACAAAAAGACCGGTCTGCGACTTGTAGGCTTCCAGTATTTGAGATCGATAAGGGGCTTCGTGCCCTCTCAGGGGCCCGCGACGAAGTGCGATTTCAGTGTTCCCAAAAAGGATCGCGTGCAAGCGGGTTCAGGTGAATTGAAGTACAGCACTACGCGCATAGGAGCACTGGACAAACTCTACAATCCGCGGAATTTAGGGAAAGCTTATTACGAACCAGCAAAGGATCAATTCACTGCGATTACCGACGACAACCTTCCATTGAAGGTGACGGATGGAAAACTCGTCAAAGTTAAAGCCGATGGAAGTTTCATAGACGTGCCAATTTGATCCCGGAGTAGGAAATGTACATCTACAACAGAAATCTTTCACCGACAGTCCGACTTATTCCTCGGCCATTATTTCCTTACACCGCTCGATTTGTACGCGGAGCTTTTGGCCTCGCGGAGACTGGTCCGTTTAGTCCCTCGTGCGATCCGGTCATAGCTACTCCCGCTTTTTCAGCCACGGAAAAAACGACTCTGGTTAGTCTTCTTTCACCGAACGAAAGCGATGTGGCCATCCGCTGGAACCGCGATCGTCACCCCACTAAATCCGGTATTGATCCGAACCACATTGAAATCGATCTTGCTCGCTACGTTGACTTCGCTGCTGTGCGCACTGCCATTCAACAATCGGGTGGAAAGTACACGGTTGGCGGCACTATTGACGCAGTTTTTGTCGAAGCGGCCCACCAGTTCCAGGCAAAGACCTATTTCCAGAAAGATGAACAATCAGCCGGAGTTGGGCCATCTACTTTAGACAGTCTCGGAATTCTTAATCACAAGCTAAAGCCGAAAATCGGACAAGTTTGGGGAAGTGGCGTGCTGAATAGGATCACTAAAGACATCAGCGCGCGCACCAACAACGAATTCAACGCGAAAAACTGGTTTGACTTCATCGTCGCACCATCTTTTCTGGGCCATCGCATCAATAGGCAATCTCAAGGCATACACCTGCTGCTGTTACGAAAACTGCGCGAGGCCGAAAACTATTTGCTGTCGCAGCCCGCCTACAAAGGGATGACCCCTGTGCAGCTTGGCAAAGCGCTTGGTCTGGACCGGAAGAGTGTGTATTACAGCGGGGGACGAATTTTCAGCGATAACCAGGCGCTGCACGGTGTCGGATTGGCGTTAGACATCGATGTAAAGGGCAATCCGTGGGTGGGGGCCGGTTGGCTTAGTGACGATCCGAAGGAAAGAGCCTGGCTGGTAGATCAAATCAGGACTAATCCGGACCAGAAACTAAGAAACAAGTACCAGCTAATATTGAACAGACGCAATGAGCGGTACCGGTTCCTCACAACACTCAGATCCGCCGCGCCAGCGTCAGCAAATGTTCCTGCCACCGGGACGATCGCATCTTTCCTGCATGACATCGCCGTCAGGTACGGAAGCGACACGCGTGCGACTCATCAGTTTCTCCAAAACCGAAGCGACGAGTTCAAAGATTATTTGAGAACTCATCCGACCGAATTAAGTCATTGGCGAAGCAGCGCCACCTTCGACGATCGAGATCCCTTGAATGGCTTCCTCAATCAGCATGCTGATCTCGTTTTTGCGTTGCGCCAACAGGTGCTGCTTGCCTGGGGCGCTACTGATTTTGGACCAAGAGCATCCGGTGATGTGATGCACTTCGATTTGAGAACCATCGGCGTTGGACCAGTGATCGCCGCTGCGATGGGAGGCTATGTACCAAAACCCGGACATCATCCGGTTGGTTAGCTGTGCCCTTGCCGCAAGAGTCCGAGATGATTCTTGGACACAGTCAGTACAGGACCTGGTCAGTGATCAGCATGCGATATTTCCTGACGATTCTTGACTCCTATTGTTTGACCAGGTCCTGTACTGACTGTGTCCAAGTGCGGTTTCCTACTTTTGAGGCAAAGCCGTTAGCAGCACCAAGAGGGCAACTAAACGATGTATCTTCGAATCAACGATCAATTCACGCCATACCACTATCGACCGGTCCGCTACTACATCGGCGAGCCGGCTGCGTCAGTTGCAGCGTGTCCGGGTTATCAAAGCGGTGAAGTCAAGAAGTCCAAAACCGAGCCTGGACACCTCTCCGCAGACGTTGTCGAAGAGCCGGGACGTCTCGTGCTCGGAGATTTCGGAGTTAACTGGCGCCACCTCAAACGCACCACAAAAAACGATCCTGTGCTGCGACAGTGGCTAAAGAATTTCGAAAATGAAGACAGCTACCGTTTGCGAATACTTGGATACAGCGATTGCATCGGCAAGGAAAAGAACAATCGCCTGTTGCGACTCGGACGCGCCGAACGCGTCTACAAGTTGCTCGGGAAAAAAACTCGTTCGCGCGTGCTCATCAAAAAGGCTGCTCCGAAGGATACGTACATCACCGATAACACGACCATCGAAGGACGAGCAAAAAATCGCGGCGTCGTGATCGAGTTCTATCAGGATTTGAGCGTTCAGGGCGAAGCGATTTCTGCACGCGAGTGCAAGGCTCCTCGCAAGGCGACTTTATTCGATGATTATGTGTTTCTGGTGATGTGCGTCGAACAGGCGTTTCCTTCCTACACTCCACGTCAGATCTTGTCACTGCTGCGCCAGATCTATTTCGGTGATGAAAGTTGGTCCAAGAAACAAAACAAACGATGGAACGAGATCATTACCTGTCGCGTCAAGCTGCCATCACCAGTTTCCGCGTTGGGCAAGTTACTCAAAGCGCTATACGATTCGCAGGTAGTTGAGGATACAGATCTCGGACACGTCTTTGCCGGTCTCGAAGCGATGTGCTGTCCGACGTCGACTCTAGCGTTTAAGCTTTTGGGTCCTATGACCCTGCTAGTGAAGACACCCAGTGTTGAAATCGCCACGTGGGCAGGCGATCTGGCTTCGGCAGTCGGATTGAAAGTATACGATGAGTATGAAAACAACTTGCCTGATCAGGATTGGGACAAGTATCTCTTCGCATCTAACACTCGTGCAGGCACAGCCGACTTCAACGGCGACATTGATGCCTACGCTATTGGATCGTCCCTGAGTGGCAAGTGTAAGGAAGTTTCAAAAACAACGATCACCAAGATCGACACACCGATCTCGAAACTGCTCTACGATTACTACGTCGATGACAAAAGGCCGCTCTCGGAGATGCGTAAGTTACGCATCGGTTGCTTTATCCAGGGAATTGGTGGTGAAACGTGGGGCGTCATCATCAAAGATAAGCCGACACTCTTCGACACGCTATCATTCAGAGTGAGTGAATTTGCCGCTGTCTACTTCACTGAACTCCGCACGAAAACTCACAGTAAATTCAATGCCTATCCGTCCGGCATAGGAACCAAGATTCGTGCAAATTCATATCAAGCGGTGCAGCAGTTTGTTTATTGGATCGAAGGACAAATTGAATAGGAGGACAAATTTGAAACAAAACCGAGGGGTTAAGCCATTCTAATAAGAAATTCAAGAATTTGCGATTTAGATCTTGAGAAAATTTAAGAATCGGCGTATGAAGTAGCGCATATCAAATGCCGGGTTCCCGATTACCGACGGACCATGGTTCAAAAAGTGCTACGAACCATAAAATCCAAAGGTAAACTCATCATCATCATGCTTCGGGACGGAGAACCAACGCGAACAGGGAGGAAAAGGTGCGTGCGACAGAATCTTAATTCTGATCAAACTACCCTTCCCCGAAACCTCCTATGCTCGCTTCAATTAGTTCATGATGCTCCCCCAGCCTCTGAACTTTCAAATAAGTACGAAACTGGTCGTTCAAACTAATCCCAGTCTCGTCAGCAGACACTAAGCCAGAACGCCGAGCGGTGGACCAGTAGATCGCCTTCCCTCTGCGTGGGAGAGTCTCATGAATACGCACATTCAGGCCCAGTGCGCCAAAGACTCCGGCAGCCTCCTTACTCTGCTCTTCGAACACGCTAACTCCGCCGTGTTTCTTATCGACCCTGTATCGCGTTCGATTCTCAAGGCCAATCAAAAAGGAATTGCGCTTTTGGGAACTCCAACCGAAGAGGTTGTTGGCATGAACCTCGATCGCGTTTTACCTGGACCAGACGAACGACTAGTCGATCTCGAGTGTCATCAGATAAAACACGAAGGACGAACTCTCGCGGTGGTTATCGCTCAACTGGCAGATTCTTCCGAGGCGCTGGACGAGGATGGGAGGTCTCCATTAACTCTCGACCGCTGCAACCTCGTCGCAGGAGCTGTCGAGTTTCCTTCTATAGTTGGACAAAGCCAGCAGATCCGCAAAGTTTGTTCGCTCATAGGACTTGTTTCAAAGACCGACACAACGGTTCTGATTCAGGGAGAAAGCGGAACGGGCAAGGAGCTAATTGCGCAGGCGGTCCATTTCGACAGTAATAGGGCAGAGGGTCCGCTGATCAAGGTAAATTGTGCCGCCTTGACTGAAACGCTGTTGGAAAGCGAGTTGTTTGGTCATCGTAAGGGCTCGTTTACAGGTGCAATGCAGGACCGCAAAGGCAGGTTCAAACTAGCTGACGGCGGCACCATCATACTCGACGAAATCGGCAGCATGTCACTGGCGGGCCAGGCGAAACTGCTGCGGGTGCTGCAAGAGCGAGAATTCGAACCAGTCGGTGAATCGCAAAGCGTTAAAGTAAACGTCCGGGTGATAGCAATCACGAACGCCGATCTGATCACTGCCATTCACGAAGGTAGGTTCAGAGAAGATCTCTATTACCGTCTCAATGCTTTTCCGATCCACCTTCCGCCTTTACGAGAACGAAAAGTGGACATCCCACTCTTAGCCAGGCACTTTTTGAAGGAGTGTCAGACCGCTTTGAAGAAAGAGATCGAAGACCTGGATCTGACTGCAGTTCAGATGTTGATGGACTATGGCTGGTCAGGCAACATACGAGAACTAAAGAACGCAGTCGAGTATGCAGTGATCATGGAAACCGGCAAGCTGCTGCAGGCTTCGAGTTTTCATGACAAGCTGAGACATGAGAGCAGCAGGCGCCGGTCGTTGAAAGATCGGGTAGAGTCAGCGGAGCGTCAGATTATTCTGGAAGCATTGAGCGGCGCAAACGGCATCAAGAGCCGCGCCGCCCGCCTGCTCGGAATCGATCGTAGAAACTTTAGTTACTTCCTCCACAAGCACGGCATTCGTGAGTAGTTCGACTTGCGAAGGCGGGCCGCAACCTTGATCCCGTCATTGAGGCGTACAAGAAGCACATTGATGTCACCTTGATCAGGGAGAATCTGCGCCTCACCGTGGGCCAACGCTTCCAGCAGTTAATGAAACTCCAACAATTCGCCGAAGATCTGCGCCGCGCTGGAAGAAAGGCCCGCTCGCAAAAGTGACCGACTTCAACGCCCTACTCCATTTGCTTACTGAGAATCATCATCAATAGCCGATAGCCAAGCCATCTTTGCGTCGATCGGACGCGCCCATCAGAGTGCTGTTCACCGGGTCGATCATAATCGCCTGGCCGCCACCCATAGATGATCTCAGTAGGCCGGGAGGCGAAGCCCGATGGTGTCCCAGAGCGATCAGGCGGTCGATCACTGTTGCCGGAATTTCATCCTCCAGCAAGACGTCCCTGCCGTTCATATAACGATAGCGCGGCGCATCAATCGCCTGCTGCAAACCCATGCCAAGATCGATGATGTTGACCAAAACCTGCACGTGTCCCTGAGGCTGAATGCCGCCACCCATAACGCCGAACGACATGAACAGCTTGTTATCTTTGAAGACCATCGCCGGAATGATCGTGTGAAAAGGGCGCTTGCCCGGCTCGAGATGATTAGGGTGGGCTGCATCGAGTGAAAAGGAACTGCCGCGATTCTGAAGTACGATCCCCGTATCGCCAGCGACAATCCCCGATCCAAAAGAATCGAATAGACTATTAATGAACGACACAGCATTGCCGTCCTTGTCGACGACTGTAAAGTAGGTAGTGTCGCTGCCAGTGTTGATCTCGCCAGGCGGAGGAGAATCAAGTGCTTTGTTCGGATTGATGAGGGCGCGTCGTTTGGCGGCGTAGTCTTTCGATAACAACTCCTCTACAGGCACTTTGGCGAAAGCCGGATCGGCGATGTAGCGATTGCGATCGGCGAAGGCAAGTTTGGTTGCTTCAATCAGCGTGTGATAGTAGCGAACAGGTTGTCTACTCAACGCTGCAAGATCGAAACCCTCGAGAATGTTAAGCGTGAGCAAGGCAGTTAACCCCTGTCCGTTCGGTGGAATTTCATAGACTGTGTAACCGCGATAAGTGGTCGAGATCGGTTCTACCCAATCTGATTTGTGCGCTGCCATATCTGCCAGTGAAATAAAACCACCGCTCTTGGCGCAGTAGTCAGCGATTGCTCTCGCTATTTCACCTTTGTAGAAAGCGTCGCGACCGCCGGCCGCGAGCACGCGAAATGTGCGAGCCAGGTTAGGTTGCCGGAAAATCTCGCCTGGCCGTGGCGCTCTCCCGTCGATCAGGTAATTAGCTGCAGCCGCCGGAGTCTTCTTCAACTTTGTCACTTCCGCGTTCCAGTCTTCAGCAGTCTTCTCCATCACTGGAAACCCGTTCTCCGCACACTCAATAGCCGGGCCCAGCAGATCCGCAAGCGTCATGGTCCCGTACTTTTCCAATAACGTTACCCAGCCATCAAATGCACCAGGGACAGTAATGCTTTCCATGCCGAACTCCGGCATCTTCGTAGTCTTCCTCTTAGCAAAGTAATCAAGACTCAAAGCGCCTGGTGCTCGCCCACTGGCGTTGAGACCCTTCAGTTCCCTTGTCTTGGACCAGTAAACGAGCATAAAAGCGTCGCCACCTATGCCGGTCATCATCGGTTCCGTTACATTGAGCATAGCCGCCATCGCGATTGCCGCATCTACTGCATTGCCACCACGCTTGAGAACCTCAAGACCCACTTGCGACGCGAGCGGTTGGCTGCTGGCCACCATTGCATGTTGGCTTCGCACCACCGATCGACCCGGCTTGTCCACGGAGGTTCGGCGGTTGTCTTGGGCCACGGGATCCATGTTAGTCATTAACATCAGCGCCATCATTGCAGTTGCGATGCAGATTCGAGCCACCGCTCGTGGCAATGCATTGGTTGTCGTTCGGTGCATAGGCTAATCCTGCTTAGGAAAGGGAGCCAATTGTAACAAATCAGTTGTCAACGGCAGGACACATTTTGGAGTAATGCACTTATAAATCTTCGGTCACGAACTGTGGTCTCTCACAACTCGAATGATTTCCAAATACGGACTTCGTCACTTCCGCGATCGTTTGTAAAAAACCGTTTCGTCCAAAATAATATCGAGCAACCTCGTGGAATACTCATTTAGAGATTGAGAGGCGTTCGAAATGGACCGACTCACAAAATGGATGCGTAATCACTTATGGCCTGACTATAACGATGCCTGGAGAATTTGGCTTTCGTTCTCGGCTGGGCTAACAGCCGCGATAGCTGGCTTGATAACCGTTGTAGGTCTCATACGAGAACCCGATCCAAAAGGCACGCCTTGGGCACGAGTTGCATTGGTTCTATGGACCGTGATTCCGCCAGCTTACTTTTGGTTTGAGTATTTTGTTATGTGGAAACCCACAAGGGCGATTAGCCTCGAAGAGATAAAATACGATCAAGAAGTTTGTCGGAATATTTGGCTTGCCTTTGTGGTGCTAATAGCAGCCCTTTACTTCAAATAAAGCTTCACAGCGGCTCGAAGCAACGCGGATTGAACGACGTGCGCTTTCATTATTTGCGCCATATCGCAGTAACGCGCCTCGCTGGTGCCCACAATCCCTTATCGGAAATTGGCCGCGTGCTAGGCCACACTCAGGCGAATACGACGTACCGGGCGTGGAGCCTGAATTCCGCTTACTTTCCAATTGCGCCACCAGCCGCGCCTTGAGGCAGCGATACGGCGGAAGGCCCTCGCCCCGCCCGCGCTGCGGAAGTTGAAAGCGGAACAACAATGACCGATCTCCAGCCTTGCGTCTGATTAAAAGCGTCGTGCGAGATCACAATCACCGGACGTCGGCCCTGTTGCTCGGACCCTGAACGAGGAACGAGATCAGCCCAGTAGACTTCGCCCCGTCTCATTTTTCTGAGTTCTGATCGAGGAGGTGATCGGTCGCAGCAGCTTCGAGGTCGGCATCGAGATCGGCGTCCGTTCCCGCGTGTTGAATTGCGTAATCAGCGAGCGCCTGATGAAGAGTTTTTTGATCGAGGATACTTTCACGCCGAGCCAGGGAGTCTACAAAGTCCTCAACCTTAGCGACACTATCCGGAGGAAGGCGCTTGATCTTTTCGATGAGTTCTTGCTGCTCCATGGCGGAAAGTATAGCACAACGCTTTTGCTCAGATCAGGCGAGAGATTTAAACAACTCTAATCAAGCCACAGATCGCGACATGGTTAGGGGGAGCTATTTTTGCTCCCTCTTTGACCGAAGTAAAAACTGGTGCCCCCGGCGCGATTCCAACGCGCGACCTTCCGCTTAGGAGGCGGACGCTCTATGCAGCTGAGCTACGGGAGCACGGGCGAGAATCGTAATGGCTGAGACATCAAACGTAAAGTGCGCGTCATCGCCAGAGGTAACCGCACGCGAATGCTACTCCGGAATATAGTAAGCATCCCATTCTCGGTCTGTCGTGGGAATGTGAATACCAAACTGCTCGCCGGCAAACGCTATTCTCAGGATCTCCGTCCCTATCTCGAGATCGATCTCGGCGACGGCCCAGAGACCATCGAACTGGTCGATCTCCACTGACAGTAAATCTTTACCGTCAATATCGGTGATACTAAAACCCAGGGAAGAATTCGGAGCCCTAATATCGAGACTGCTGCGATCGTTTTTCAACTCTTTGAGCAGATACAGTGTCTCGTCGAATCCCAAATCGAAGTCTTGATACAGACTGGGCACGTTGTCTGGAGCGCCGCGGCTAACGTGTTTATAGCAAACCTTCATCGTGGCCCGCCTCTCGGCTCAACTACAGGATCACGACTGATACTTAATCAACGAACGCACATCATACCCAGTCAGCTTCTCACGGCCGGGAAGGAATTCGAGTTCAACGACAAACACCAGCCCAACAACGACTCCTCCAAGTTGCTCAACCAGATCGACTACCGCACGGGCAGTGCCGCCGGTCGCAAGAAGATCGTCGGCGATGATGACGCGATGACCGTCACCAATCGCGTCGCGGTGAATCTGTAGTGTGTCCTGCCCGTACTCCAGATCGTAAGAGATCGACGCACACTCAGCCGGCAGTTTGCGTGGCTTGCGTACCGGAACAAATCCTGCCCCGAGGTGATAGGCGAGTGCAGGCGCAAAGATGAAACCGCGTGCTTCGACTCCGATTACCGAATCAACCTTCGCCCCCTCAAATTGTGAAGCCAGTGCGTCAACTGTGTTGCGCAAGCCTTCCGGATGCTTGAGCAGAGTCGTGATGTCATAAAAATTGATGCCGGGCTTGGGAAAGTCCGGCACTTCGCGAATCAAAGATCTTAAATGGTCCATCGTGTCTGGTTATCTCTCAATTCGAAATGCAGAGTAGGAACCTGTCGGCTCCAGAACAATCTCTTCCACTTGATCTACCACCGCCCACTGCGGTCCAGCTGCAAGATCGTGTTTGAATGCTTCGACGCTGATCGCAGGTCCTTCGGCAAATGCTTCAACGCTTCCATCAGGACAGTTGCGAACGTAGCCCACTATCTGGTGCCTGGCGGCCGCACGCTGCGCAAAGAAACGATACCCGACGCCCTGCACCTCACCTCGTATGAAAAACTTTCGCGCCACGCCCTCCATGTCCGCCCCTTACTACTTGCACTTAAAAAGCTCGCCAGGTTTTCCCTTCTCGAGGGTGAATGTCTCTTCGTCTGAATCAGAGAGTTTGAGAGTAAGCGTCATCGTGTTGCCCTTAATCGACCCGGTGTAACTAGCGGGTACCTGCCGTGAGTCTTCGTCTGCTCTCACTGGACCACCGCGTTCCATCCGGTGCGTACCGCGGAGATTGAAATTACCATTGCGATCAACAACGAGGGGGCCGTTAATGACACCACTCGCGCAATCGTATTCAATTGTGGCCGACTTCGTTCCAACTTTAATACTGATGTGCTGACCGCCCCACACACCCGTGGCAATACGTTGCTGGTATTTCGCCGTGAATGTCATCAGCAGCAATAAAAGAGATACGCTTGTTATCTTCAGCAAATTGAGCAACCTTGAACTCGACCTCGACGCCTCGACATTGTAGGAATTTTTCACGCAAAGGCGCAAAGAGGCAAAGAAGTCGTGACCGAATTATAGAGATTCTTCTCAGTGCAACCGCCGTGTTCTCCGTGTCTCTGTGGTCATAGGAATGTGAGATACAACAACCACAGAGATGCAGAGAACACGGAGGTTGTACTGAGAAATCCTAAAGAAACTTTCTATCAACTTGTCGCGTAATATGCGACACTACGGGTGAGAACGACATTCATCCAAATCTGCGTAGCTCCAACTGATTTTTCGGGTAATTGATCAGTCTCCTTTCTCAACGAGGCCGGGTTTGATCTCGATCAAATCCGGACCTCTTTTGGTTCACTATTGCTCAAAGTGAGGATGCCCAAACTATGCGACGTTTATTAGTGACATGCCTATCGCTGCTGATACTGATAGGCAACGTCTCCTACTCCCATGCTAAGCCGCTCAACATTCCTGTTACTTACTACAAACTTCCGAACGGTTTGAAAGTCGTGATCTCCGAAGATCACATCGCGCCCGTGGTCACGGTAGCCGTCTACTACAACGTCGGCTTCCGGCTCGAGCCTAAGGGCCGCACCGGCTTCGCACATCTCTTCGAACACATGATGTTTCAGGGTTCGGCGAACGTGAAGAAGTTTGAACACGCCAAGTTTATCGAGGCCAACGGCGGCAGTCTGAACGGCCACACCGATTTTGATTACACGAATTATTACCAAACGATGCCCAGCAATCGCGTAGAGCTCGGAGTGTGGCTCGAGTCTGATCGCATGCGTTCGCTCGACATCAGCGAAGAAAACCTCAAAAACCAGCAGGCGGTCGTTAGCGAAGAGGTCCGCGTTAATGTCTTGAATCAGCCGTACCAGTTCTTTGAGTGGATCAGTCTCTGGGAGAACGCCTTTACAAACTGGAACAACTCGCACAATGGTTACGGTGAGCTCTCTGAGATCAACGCCGCCACGATTGAAGACGTGCGCAGCTTCTTCAAGACTTACTATGCACCCAACAATGCCGTGCTGACTATTGTCGGCGATGTAGATGTGAACGAAGTGAAGAAGATGGTTGAAAAGCACTTCGCGGGTATTCCCTCGCAACCGATGCCCGCACGTGCCGATTTGACTGAGCCGGCACAAACGAAAGAGAAACGAGTTTCGCAAACCGACAAGCTTGCAAACCTGCCGGCCCTCGCAACGGGGTATCACCTGCCCGCGCAGAATGCGCCGGACTTTCCCGCGATGGCACTGCTGGTCCAGATCCTGCAAGGCGACGACAGCTCCCGCTGGTATCAGCGACTCGTGAAAGAAAAAGAGTTGACTCTCGATCTCAGTGGCGGACTCAACTACTTCGGAAACGAGTTTGACTATACCGGTCCGATGATCATGACGACCCGCACGACTTACAAACCCGGCCACACGGCCGACGATGTCATACGCGAGATGGATGCGGTGATTGCCGAAGTAACCTCGAAGGGCGTGACCGAGAAAGAACTGGCGGACGCAAAGGTCCGTTATCGTTCGAACTTCTACAGTCAGCTCGAGTCGAGTTTTGGCAAAACCCACTTACTCTCAGCGCTCGCGCTCTTCCGCGACGATCCACAGCAAATCAATTCGTTATTGACTCCATTCGAGAATGTCACCGCAGCGCAAGTCAAAGCAGCGGCGGCGAAGTATCTGGTGGCAACGAATCGCACCGTGATCGACCGCGTTCCCGAAGCTAAGGCGCAACCGAAGTCGGGCCAATGAGGTCATGAAAGGCACACCTATGAAAACACTACTTGCGATCATCCTGTTCACTGCCACTGCTTTTGCACAACAAAAGACTCCGCCAGCCCCCGGTCCGGCGCGGCCTCTCAATCTCCCAAAGATTACAGAGAAGAAACTCGCAAACGGGCTGACCGTGGTTCTTGCACCGTTGCCGAATGTACCCAAGGTCTCCGCGATACTGACATTTCGGGCAGCAACTACTGCCAGCGATCGCGATGCTCATCCGGGTATCGCACAGATCGCAGCCAGTGTGGCAAATGAAGGTACCGACACACGCACCAGCAAACAGATTAAAGAAGAGTTGCGTTCGATCGGCGGCACACTCTCCCTCGGCAGCGATGCCGACTCAACGACAATGAGTGCTTCGTCACTGTCGGAGTCTTCGACCAGACTGTTCGACTTGATGAGCGACGTGGCCCAGCACCCGTCGTTTCCTGAAACTGAAGTGAAGCTGGCCCAGGAGAACACGATCCAGCAAATTCGCGCTGGCCGTGCCGATCCGGGATTCCTGGTTAACGAACGTTTCCAGAAAGCTGTCTTTGGAAATCATCCGTACAGTTTTGTGGTTCCAGATGAAAAGTCGATAAGTGCCCTCACGCGAAACGATCTGCGCGGGTTTGTGACAAAGTACTATATCCCGAATACGTCGCACTTGATCGTGGTCGGCGATATCGACGTAGACAAGACATTCGCGGAGATTGAGAAGGCTTTTGGAAGCTGGAAAAGCGGCACCGCGCCGCCGGATGAGAATCCACCGGTGCCAAAAAGAGACAAGCGCCAAATCTACTTTGTGAATCGCCCGGGTTCCATTCAATCGGCGATTTACATCGGCAATGTCAGTATTCCCCGTAAAGATAAAGACTACTTTGCGATCCGCACTGCAAACGCCATCTACGGCGGCTCGTTCTACTCTCGGCTGACGCGGAACATACGCGAGTCGAAGGGCTATACTTATTCGCCGTTCAGCTCGTCGAACACACAAGCAAAGACCGGTTCGTTTCTCGCCGGCGCGTTTGTTCGGAATGAGGTTACTGGTCCGACGCTGCTCGAGATTTTTTACGAGCTCGACCGCATGCGTGTATTACCCGTGACGGATGAGGAGCTAAATGCGGCGAAGGAGTTTAGTACGGGAAACTTCTCGGTCGAGCTAGCCAGCCAATTTGGTTTGGCGGGTCGTATCAACACAATCTACACCTACGATCTCGACAAGAACTTCATCAACGACTTTCGTCCAAAGGTTGAAGGCTTAACTACGGCAGACATTCAGCGAGTGTCGGCTAAATACTTCGACACCTATCGCGCCGCGATAGTGATTGTTGGAGATTGGGAAAAGGTGAAAGACCAGGTCATACCCTTTGGCGATGTGACGATTTACGACGCGGAAGGCAATATCATAACTAAGTAAGTCAGTTTTTAGCCGCGGATGAACGCGGAAAAACGCAGATCAGGGTTCATCTGCGTTCATCCGCGGCTTACCTGTTCTACGATATTAACCAGCTCAAGTAATTTCCAACCCGATCGATCATCATCCCGCCGTCCGACAGCAATCCCGACACGACCAGGATCAGCCGGTCGCCCAGCACGAAGGGTGCGACTGCGAGTGTTACTGATCCAAAGATAAGCAGGCTGGAGCCGAGTTCTGAGAATTCATTTTTCTTCATAAGCTGAGTCTCCCCAAATATGTTTGTCGCGGGAGAGTGGTTTGGGGCGGGTTATACGAGCGTGAGTCTTGTGCGCTCATCTGAGCGTACCGATCACACTTTTCAGCAAGCGATATGCCGCCGATCAGCAAGACTTTCCACTCATTACTAAGTTACTGGTAATCACTAATTTAGCGAGCTTCTCTGCGACGGCTAGGCCCGCGCTGATCTGGTCAATGTTCGGTCAGTCTGCGAAGCAGCAAAGCAATTTGATTTAAGCCAGCCACAAAAAGCAAAAACCGCCAACCATCTTTGGTGTTCCTGTGTGCCTCTTTGTAGCGTAAATCAATCTGACCTTTGCGTAACCGAATTTGGACCAAAGTGATTGAAGTTCTGTCAACGCAAGTGATCTCTCGAATCTCACAATGCGGAATTTTGACGAAAGAACTTTTGTGGCATCACGCTTGCTCAATGGGCCAGCCGAGGTCACTCGACTTAGACCAAAGACTTTTTGGACCATTAACGATGCGAATGAAAAAGAGCAGAGCTAATAAAACCCGACGCACTGGTGGCGGTTTCTCCACCATCGAACTCTTAATCACGGTTGCGATCGTAACGATCGTTTCCGTATTCGGTGTAATGGGAATCACCCGCGCCAAGGCTAATATCCGGCTCTCAGGTGCAGCGCGCGAATACGCTTCGTACGTTGAAAAGGCGCGCACCCTTTCTATTCGCAATCATGCAGACGATGCGAGTGAGCGAGCAACCGTCGCAATAAATGCCAGCAAGACGAGCTACGACGTGACTATGGATTTCGATGGTGACGGTAATATGGACACGAGAACCATCACTCTTCCCAGTGACGTCCAGTTCGATAACGTAGAGACAATCTCTTTCGATTGGCGCGGTCGCACCTGGAACACGGTCGGCGGAATTACGACGTCTAACGCTCAGGTTTCGATCAGATTGAAGAACGGCATTCAGACTGTCTCGATCGATGTCACTGGCTCGGGCGACGTTACCGTCGATAGCAAAGTCTTTGATGACTCGGTACCCAACGTTAATCTCAAGGTGGGTGACCTTGCTTCGGGCGCGACTCCGACTCCCACTCCTGGTGTCTCAGCGACAGCGACGCCGACTCCTGCCTCTGCAGTAACACCTGACATCAGGGTCAATCCAGATCCGATCCCGACGCCTGATCTCAGCGGATCGCTTCCCGCTACGACGCCAACGCCAAGTGCTACCGCAACTCCGACCCCAACTCCGACTTCGACTCCAACGCCGACCCCGACTGCTACACCGACGCCGACGCCAACGCCTGCGGTCTGTTCACTAACGGTGGACAAACTGACGGTACTCTTGGGTAAGGATTCAACAACCACAATCAAAGTTAGCCATAGCGCTTCAACGAGCCTTACCATAACTGGCACCTCGAGCAAATCATCGGACCTCCAAATCACGCCTGGTTCGCAAACGGTAGCGGCCGGAGGCACAGCGAGTTTCACGGTCAAGTCCAAGGGAACAACGGGCATCTATTCGATAACCTTCAGCACCAGCTGCGGCTCGAAGGCAGTGCCGGTAACCGTGATCGCGCTTCTATAAATAAGATCAGAACTACTTGACGCGAATCAAAACGTTATGAAGACCCAAACTCCCAAACACAAATCGACCAGCGACGAGCGTGGTTTTACTTTGATTGAAACGACAATTGCCTTGCTCGTGATGTTAGTCGGCGCTCTCGCCTGTGCCTCGCTGTTTGTTTTCTCGGTGCAGAACAACGTCGGCGGCAGTGAACGTGCGCTGGCGATGGCAGTAGCCCAGCAAGAGTTGGAACAGATCAGAAGCGTTAAATATGACGACTCGACACTGAACGTTGCGACGACAACCGCGACGGTCATAAGCGGCGGACGCAACTACACAGTGCAACGGGCAGTCACCAGCGAAACGAACACCGACGGCAGTGCCAAGCAGTTAAAAAGAATCACTATCACAGTAACACCGCAATCGGCGGGACCAATCTGGACGCGCACTTCAGTTGTGCTTGTCACACTCCGTTCGACTCTCTCCAGTGGTAGCTATCTCGTCAGCCAGTAACTCCGATTTTCAGCAACAAGGCAAAGACAATGAAGATGCGACGTGTAAACAATGACGGTGGCTTCTCGCTAGTCGAGCTAATCTTAGCGATGGGTATCACATTAACTGTTCTCGGCCTGTCGAGCGGTCTCCTCGCCGGGGCCTTTCATTCCCGTTCACGCGAAGATCGCAAGTCAGATGCGATTGCAGACGTTCAGCGAGCGCTGAATATCATGACGCGAGAAATCAGCAACTCCGGGCTAAAGCTTCCCAGCGGACTTGGCGCAGTGGCCACTAATGGCATTGTCACGAACGATTCCGACAACCAGTCGATTCGTATTGTCTCGAATCTCAACGGCATGCCGGATTCTGCGAACGGCTATTTTGAAGATTCCGACGTGGTAGACATGGACGAAGATCTAAAGTTTCTGATGTACGTGGATAACGATCTCGGTCAGCGTTACATCGTTCGTTATGAAAGAAACGGGACAAACCAGACGACAGTGCTTGCCAATCGCGTCGATTCGCTCGTCTTTCGTTACTACGACGAGAAAGTTATCTACAGTACGACCATCGATGCCAATGGCGTTTGTGACATCACCAATGTGGTTAACGCATCTGGTGCAGCCAAGAGCGAGGTATCACCGTCGAAAGCAAAGTTTATTGTGATCGCGGTGGGCGTAACGCTGCCGGCCGTTGGCACCTTTGGCTCTGAGGGTTACCAGCCCGCCTCCCAGGTACAACTGACCTCAGATGTCGTTTTGCGCAACTCTATCGTTTACTGAAGGAGCCTCTTACCTGCAATGAAACGCGATTCGAAAATCAACGCTAATTCACGCGCCGGCGAACGAGGCGCAGCGCTCGTTACGATGTTGCTGGCTTCTGTGCTTCTTCTTGGCGCCGGCGGCGCACTGATCATGACGACGATGATGTCAGCCAGCAACTCGCTTAATTCAACCGCAGAGATGCAGGCCTACTACGTTGCCGAATCCGGAATGCAGTCAACACTCAACGTGCTGCGCGGAAACACGAGACCAATGATCAATCTAAGTGATCGCATGAGCTTTCGCACTGCGATTATTCCGAGTATCTCGAATGGTGGTAGCTCGGGTACACCAAGACTGGCCGGCTGGCTTCCCTACAACACCCCCTCAGATCCGAACAGTCTGGTGCCGGTTTCAGTCGGAACAGTCACCGGTGGTTATCGAGTTACCGTCGAAAACATGGATCCCAACAGTCACATCGTCGAGTTTGAGACCTCCGCCAAGATCATAGATGGTGCCCCTGGTAAGACTTATCAAAGGACTTTCGGCACAGTCGGTGGCACCGACGAAGTAACCATTCGCTACTCAGGACAGCCATCAACCAATCTGGCCCCCGATCCAAATTCTTTCCCTTTGACGCTCGATTCAGCGTTGGGAAGTTTCGTAATCGAACGACCGAATACCAGCACCGCGGATGATGTCGTGATCCCGAAGACCGGTTTCGAAATTACGATCACACAATCTCTGCCGTGGGCAGCTACTACTACACTGGAGGGCGTATTTGAAGGCGAAGTGGACACTGCGGGAACTACTCTCAAAGTAACTTTCGACAAAGCCTCTGTGAAGGCCGACGGCACGACTTACGCACTTAACCTGGCGAGCGGCACACAGGTGCTCGATCTCGCTTATACCACCTCACCAACTACGACGCACATACCGGCAAAAGTAACATCTCCCGATCCGAAACGTCTGTTGGTGAAGTCCTACGGGTTTGGACCACAAGGTTCCGAAAAACGTTTGGAAATGATGGTAACTAAAGCCAATCTCGAGTATGAAACTCCCGCCGGCTTCACCATGCGCGGCGCTGATGATTGTTCCGCCTTCTCGTTCGATACCGGCAGCAGCGGCGCCAAGTGGTATTCAGGTGTGGATCACGCCGGGGTCGAAACGCAGCGACCGGCTTTTGCAATCTCAGCCTGCGACGAAGATAACGCAACAATCAAGAAACCTGAAACGGTCAGCGATCCGAAAATCGGTATACTTGGAGACGACGATACAACTCCGGGCACGATCGAGACACCGTCGTATCTCGATACCGCTGACAGAGCGCGCGCTTACCTGAGCTCATTGCAGGACAAGGCAGTGGCAACAAATCGGTATTTCAATCGGTCGACAACCGTGAGTGATTCGGTTGATACGCCGATGTATACATTCGTTGACGGTGATTGCACGCTGACAAGTGGCTCCGGAGTGCTGGTCGTCACGGGAACGTTGACGATGCGCGGCCACACTAACTTCAACGGTGTGATACTCGTTCTCGGGAAAGGCAAGTTGGTTCGTAATGGCGGTGGCAACGGGGAGATTTATGGTGGGATCACGATCGCTGCTTTCGACCGCGTCAGCGGCAATTTTATAGCGCCCGCGTTCGAAACAAACGGTGGTGGTAATTCGACCATTCAATACGATTCGCTGGCTCTGAAAAACGGCATTGGGTCCGGCATGAACGTCTCAGGCATTCGCGAATTCTAGATTTCTCACCCCGCGCGAGCCACCCACAGATTACGCCGATACTATGTAATCTGTGGATGCTTTTAGGAACTTAGCGCGCAGGTTTTCGTCGTTCACATTTGAAGCGATATAGTTCACGATTTCTGAAGCGCGCGCTAATGCCTCCTGAGCTTCTGCTTCCTGGCCCATCTGTGTTTTTAGTCGCGCCCGGCCGGCCTGAACTTTCCACGTCACTAACGGCACTGGATATTTCTCAAGCTCAGCTAAAGCGGCGTCAAAATTCTTTTCCGCTTCGGAAAGATCATTCGCGGCGAGTGAAACTCTGGCCCTGAGGTGATGCGCTACGGCAATGTACTTATGTACCTCGTGCTCCGTCGCCGTCGCATGTAGGCGCTCCACGAACTCGCGTGCCTTTTCGAGATCGCCTTTCTTCAACCAGTGCTCGGCCATCGCAGCCTCGAGCCGAATGTTGTAGCGCCAGCGAAACCACGCATCGCGGTCGAAAATGTCTCTCACTTCGTGAAACGCAGCAGCAGTTTGCTCGTGATCGCCCGCGTGAGTGCAATCAATGCCGCGATTGATCAACGAGTTGGCCTCCGCTTCGAGCACGTGATGGCGGCGCGAAACGTCGATTCCGTCTTCGTTGTACTTGTGTGCTGATTCGAAGTCGAAAAGCTCGCGATAAATCCAGCCGATGCAGTTTGGGAAACGCGGATGCCAGAACAGATCGCCGTTCCGACGCGCTTTGTCGAGCGCCTCATTCAAGGTTGCGAGCGCAGCCGACATCTTCCCCTGATTTCCCTGCGAGAGTCCGAGAAAGAACAGCGACGTCAACATCAGAAAACCGTCACGCAACTCAGCAGTAAGCCGCAACGCTTCCGTGGTTAACTCCACTGCGAGCGCATATTCCGACTGGAAAAAGTGAAGACAGGCTCGCCACGTCAAGCCATTACACAAGCCCGGCTTGTGATTGAGCCGTCTGGACGTCGCGATAACTTCATCAAGCAACACTGTCGCTTCTTTCAATTCGCCATAGCAACAATGTTTGAGCCCGATCAAAAACACCGTCTCAACGCGAAGCCTCTCATCACCAGCGCGTTCGGCCACTTCGAGTGCTTCAGTCGCGCGGGCGACGGTCTCTTCGAGTCGATGTGAAAAGAACAGCGACATCGTCAATGCGTTGAGCGCGGTTGACTGCAGCTCGAGCGAATCGAGCGTTCTTGCATGGTCGAGCATGTTTGTGAAATCTTTGGCGGCCTGCGAGAAGTCACTCAGCGCGTGATTTACCGTGCCGCGCTTGTGGTAAAGCGTAGCCAAATGCTCCGGTTGCGCGTCAGCAGGAAGTTTCTGGACCAGATTGAGGGCGCGGGTGTAGTGACGTTCAGCTTCCGCGTAGCCATAAAGTCTGGCTGCGTGATCGCCCGCATGAATCAGATACTCAACCGCACGAGGGAAATCCCTTCCCTGCTCGAAATGTATGGCGAGTTGGGTCGCGATCTGTGGCGCACGTTTGCCGTAGTGCTGTAGCAACTGCTCACCGGCCTGTTGATGAAGCAGGATGCGTCGTTTGTTAACCAGATCGCCGTAAAGGAAATTCTGGTAGAGCGCGTGTGAGAAACGATAACGCGTCGCGAGCGTTCCATCAGGCAGCTCTTCTTCACCGCGCGTTTCGATTAGACGATGGCCTTTGCCGATCCGTGCAAGCGATTCCTCAAGCTCGATTTCGTCAACGCTCAGGAGTTTTGCAGTCACAGAAGACAGAAACTCTGTGCCTTCGACGCTCGCGTACTGCAGCGCTCGTCGTTCTTCCGGCTCGAGTGCGTCGATCTTTTTGCTGATCATCGCGCGCACGCTCTCCGGCACCGCGAGATCCATCTCAGAAAGTGGTCGAACCAGCGACCAGCGTCCATTCACCTTTGCCAGGTCGCCGCGTTCGCCGAGATATTGCAGAAGATTTGCGGCAAACAGCGGATGTCCTTCCGTTTTCTCGTGAATCATTGCCGTGAGATCACTCGGAAAATCGTTTGGTGAGAATGTCGCATCGAGGTAGGCCGCGACGTTCTCGCGATTCCACAAACCCAGTGCGACCTCTTCACAGAGGTTGTGTGCCTGCATCTCGGCTTTGTAACTCTTCAACGGATGACCGCTGCGTTCCACGTCTTCGGGTCGAAAGGTGCCGGCAATCAGAAGACGTTGTGTGTTGATACGCTGTGAGAGATGCCGCAACAGATCCACGCTCGACGGATCGGCCCAGTGCAAATCTTCCAGTAACAAAACAACCGGAGCTGTGTTCGCGAGCATGCCGAGTGCATCTCCCATCTCGCGCATCATCCGTTCCTTGGTGGCGCCGATAGTCTCCTGTTGTAACTTCTCCAGCGATCCACTCGAAGCAAAAGCGGTCGGCAACTCCATGCACCAGGTTGGTGCGTAGGTGCGCATGACCGCCGCAATGCGTTCGCGGCCTGGCGCCTGAAGTAACTCTCCCATCGCATCGAGGAATGGCAAATAAGCTTCGCCGGTGCCGTATTGTTCGACACAGCGACCACGCGAAATCAGCAAACCAAGTCGATGTTTGCGGGCATGGCGCAGAAACTCGTCGGAGATTGATGTTTTTCCGATACCAGGTTCACCGGTGATGAAAACAATTCGCCCGGTACCCTCGATAACCTGCTGGAGGAGCCCATCCAGCTTCTTCATTTCCGGTTCGCGCCCGACGAATGAGGGCACTGACCGATCGATCAAATCAGCATCGTAAACAATCGGGATACCTGACCAGGTGCCGGTTATCGAAGTTCGCAGGCTGCGCAGCGCGTCAGCCATTTCGCGGCATGATGAATATCTTTGCGTTTTATCTTTGGCGAGGGCTCGTTCAATAATCAGATCGAATTCACGCGGCAGTTCGGGTCGCAGCTTGCTCGGTGGCGGCGGATCCACTGCGGAGATGGCGTGGAAAATCGATAGCACGCTGGGACCATGGAATGCTTTCGTCCTGGTCGCTGCTTCGTAAAGCAAACTTCCAACTGAAAAGATCTCGGAACGAACGTCGAGAGTCTCACCGCGGGTCTGTTCGGGCGACATGTATGCAGCCGTGCCAAGTACGATTCCCGGTCCGGTCAGATTTGCAGCCAGAGTTAATGCCTCTCGATCGATCTCGTCGGTGCTGAGACGCAGCATCTTCGCGAGTCCAAAGTCTGCGACTTTCACCACGCCCTTCGGCGTGATGAGGATGTTGGCCGGTTTGATGTCGCGATGGATGAGGCCGACCGAGTGTGCAGCCTCGAGCGCATCTGCTACCTGGATTCCGATATCAAGGAGTGAGGTCAACTGTAAAGCGCCCTGGTTCAGGAGATGGGCCGTCAGCGTTTCACCTTCGACAAACTCCATCACTATGAAATCGACACCATCGACTTCCTCGATGGCGTGAATCGTAACGATATTGGGATGGTTCAGAACCGAGGCCGATTGGGCTTCCGCCAGTAGCCGGCGTTTGGCAGTCTGATCGCGAGTGGCGTCAGGCGCGAGGAGCTTGAGCGCAACGTAACGACCGAGTTTCATGTCTTCCGCCCGGTAGACCTGCCCCATGCCACCCTCACCAACTTTGTTGATGATGCGGTAATGCAGCAGCTGTCGTTCTGGCTCGACAGAACTCATCAGGAACTCCGGGCGAAGGGTTTAGGCAGACAAATGATATGTTTTCCAATAACAACGCGTAAAGCCACAAAAGTTTGGGCCACAAAAAGGCACAAAACATATCTGACTTAACGAACAGTCGAGTAAAATCAACCTCTCGGAACGTACTGTAAGGGCGGCACTCCGTGGCCGCCACTGCGTGGAGGTCAAGCGATGAGTAAATTGATCGTCGTCTCTCTGGCGGTTATCGTAAGTCTTCAGTCCGCCAGCGTCGTCAGACAAAACGCAACAAAGCGCCTCGTTCTAACTGACTGCCAACCGCAAGGCATCCCAGGCCCCGCGAAGTGCGGTACGTTCGAGGTCTACGAAAACCGCGTCACAAAAAAAGGCCGGAGAATTAGTCTGAACATTCTCGTCCTGCCGGCAACGGGAGATAAACGTGAACCCGACCCATTCGTCTATTTCGCCGGTGGACCGGGTTCAGCCGCTACCGAAGACGCATCGGGTATCGCGCCTCTGTTTGCGAAGATCCGAGAGCATCACGATTTGTTGTTTGTGGATCAGCGTGGAACTGGTAAGTCGCATCCATTGGACTGTGCGTTCTTCGACCCAAACGATCTGCAAAGCTATCTTGGCTACTTCTTCCCACTTGAAGACGTTCGCAAGTGCCGCCCAGAGCTTGAAGCCAAAGCCGATCTAACGCTCTACACGACTGATATCGCGATCGACGACATGGATGAAGTGCGTGCTGCGCTCGGCTACGAACGTATGAATCTTTTCGGCGCTTCTTACGGAACAAGGGCCGCACTGACTTACCTCAAGCGTTATCCAAAGCGCGTGCGTACGGCAGCGCTACAGGGCGTCTCTCCGCCAAACTCCTATATGCCCAGCGATTTTCCGCAGGGCAATGAACGCGCATTGCACGGTGTATTGTCGGAATGTGCCGCAGACGAAGCGTGCAACGCTGCCTTTCCAAATCTGAAGGAGGAGACGAAATCACTGCTGGCCCAACTCGTTAAAGGACCAGTCGAGGTTGAAGTAAAAAGACCAAACTCAAACGATCGCGTGAAAGTTAAACTCTCTCGCGACCTGGCCGCGGAAGCGATTCGTTACATGTTGTATAACCCCGTCGCAGCCGCGCGCGTTCCGCTCGTTATCCATCTCGCCGCGCAAGGTAATTTTGTTCCTTTGACAGAGGCGGCTCTCGGATATCGCAAATTCCTGGTCGGCACTGGCAGCAATGGCATGTACCTGTCGGTCACCTGTGCCGAGGATCTACCGTGGATCAAACCGGGAGAGGGTGAACGAATGGCCGAAAACACGTTTCTTGGTGATTATCGACTGCGCCAGCAGCGAGAAGCATGTGCACTCTGGCCGCGTGCTCGTATTGCTCCGGACTACGACGACCCAATTCGCTCAGATGTACCGGTGTTGATTTTGACTGGCGAATGGGATCCCGTGACACCACCGTCAAATGGTGATGCAACCGCAAAGACACTGAAAAACAGTCTACACATCGTCGTACCGCATGGTGCGCATGGACTAGGCGGACTCGAAAATATCGATTGCATCACTCAGATAATGACGGAGTTTGTTGCACGTGGGACGACTAGCGGTCTTGACACTGCCTGCGTGAAGACCATCCGCCGAAAAGGATTTCAGCTGAAGTTCCAATGAGATGTCAGAGCTCCGAGGCGTGTCGCTCGGCAACTTGCTGCGCCGTGAAGGACGGATGTCGCCGGAGCAGTGCAGCGGTGAAGAGCTTGACGCGCGAGCTGACGTCTACAGTCTCGGAGAATCGCTCGGAATAACCTATCAATTCTCCTTCACAAGAAAATAAGCCGCAGATTTACGCAGATAAACGCTGATCTGCTAAACGCTGATCTGCTAAACGCTGATCTGCTAAACGCTGATCTGCGTTTATCCGCGTTCATCTGCGGCTCAATATTTAGTTCAGCAACTGCAACCCAAGAATTCCTTCAAGGATCGCGCCGAGAATGCTGTACGTTCCGTTCGAGTAGCTGCCGTAGCGTGAACGGCTGTAGTAGCCGTCCTCATAACCACGCCGGAAACCTTCACGGAAATAGTACTGATACTCACTCAGCTCAACGTAATAACCGTCGTAGCCATAGCTCGCATCCTGGTAGCCGTACGCCTCTTCGGCATTAAAGCCCCAGCCATCCTGACGGTCAGCCTGTCCGGCATAGAAGCCTTCTCGATAACCATCATTAATCGCGCGCTGCAACATCTCAGCGCCATACCTGTTGGTCTCGTAATAACTGCTACCTCTGCGATAGCGATAGTTGTACGGACCATAGTCGTTATAGCGCCACTGCTGCAGTCTTAACTGATCGCGACGAAGTTCTTCGAAGTAACGCTGCTGATAGCGCAACTGATTCTGCCGTCGCTGCTGCTCGAGCAACCGCTGACGCTGGTTCAGGAAGTTCTGGCGCCGTTGCCAGTCCTGCCGATAACGTTCCGCACGCTGCTGCTGTTCGAGCTGCCAGTTACGGTTCTGTCGCCAGTTATTGTTGTCGCGCCGGCCATCCCGGTCGTTGTCATCTCTCCGACCATTCCAATCGCGATTGCGATCACGATCCGACTGCTGGCGTCGCTGCAGTTCCTGTTGCTGCTGCTGTTGTTGTTGGCGTTGGCGTTCCCAATCGCGGTTTTGCTGCTGCTGTTGGCGCTGTTGCTGCCAACGCTGATCACGTTCCTGCGACTGCCGGATTTGTTCCTGCCGTTGCTGCTGCCAACGCTGATCACGCTCTTGCGACTGCCGGATCTGTTCCTGACGCTGCTGATCGTTTCGCTGCTGTTGGCGCTGCTGTTCCCAGCGCTGCTGCCGTTCCTGGTTGTTTTGCTGTTGCTGCTGGCGCTGTTGCTCCCAGCGTTGTTGGCGTTCCTGATTTCCGACCTGCTGTTGCTGGCGACGCTGTTCCCAGCGTTGCTGCTGCTCCTGCTGCCGCTGCTGTTGAGCCGCCTGACCAGCTTGCTGTTGGGCTTGCTGGCGGTTCTGTTGTTCTTGTTGGCGCTGCTGCTGGCGTTGTTCGCGTGCAGCCTGATTTTCCTGACTCCGCTCCTCGCCACGACCGCGGCGTCCCTGTGCACTGGCGATGTCGCTTGCGCCCAACAACGCCGCGCTTATCGCCAAAGACCATCCGATTCCCTTTATGTATTTCACTTCTTCAATGTTCCTTTCAGTACTGTCAAGCGGAGAGAGGTCGACTCCCTGGCACTTGGCAACTGCTATTCCACTTTGATTTCGGCGGAATTGAACTTCTTCAATGTAGGTTTCCGAGACGATATCAATCACGGATCTACGATATGGGTTAGTAGTTTGAGTCGCGGATTAACGCCGATTAACGCTGATCTGCGTATATCCACGGGCATCTGCGGCTCAATATTCCGCTTATCTTGCGATCGGATGATGATTCAGTCGCGACATCGCAGTGGGTATGGTGCTTGCCACCCTCAAGCTGAAACCAATTTGAGGGGGCTGTTATGAAGAATCTGAAAGTGTGGCCGCACCTCGCTATTGTTGCGGTGGTATGTGCTGTCGTAGCGGGCGTCGGTGTGGGATGGTGGATGAAGCACGAGCAAACCGCGTCGGCCGAAGCACTGCCTGAGGCTGCTCGCATTCAGCGAGTCGAAGGCCAGGTGGCACTCGATAATACCGATGCTGCGAACGCTCAAAACGAACAGTGGATTGCAGCAACTGAGAACCAACCAGTCTCAGTTGGCGACCGCATCTACACGCGCGAGAACTCGCGGGCGAGTTTGGCATTTACAGGACGAAATTTCGCCCGGCTCAATTCGAATACCTCACTCGACGTGCTTGCGTTGAACGATGACCGAACGCAGCTCGCGTTGCGTGACGGCTCGGCGATGTTCGACGTGGGCTACCTGGATTCCGGCGACTTGTTTGAAGTGGCGACGCCTTATGGCGCAGTCGATTTTCAACAACCGGGTCTGTACAACGTCGGCATCAACAATGGACAAGTGCTCGTATCTGTCTTGAGTGGACTGGCCCAAGTGGTTGGTCTCGGTGGCAGCGGACAGATAAGTAAAGGTGAGTTGCTGACACTTGTCGGCTCAACTGCAGCCGATGTTGTGCTATCTCAACTTGATGGACGAGACGCCGGCTATGCGGTGGACGATTACTACGCTTACCAGTATCCGCGTTATTACGACGGTCGTTACCGCGACTACAACGCATATCTGAACGACCCATACTACTTTGATCCTTATCGAAGGAATGTGAGTTATCAGTACGTGAACTCATACATTCCAGGACTCTACGATCTTGATTATTACGGCGACTGGCAGAACGTTGATGGTTACGGACATTGCTGGTCACCAAGAGTAGACGCCGGCTGGTCGCCATATCAGACGGGTTACTGGTACAACGATTACCCGTATGGTCCAACGTGGGTTTCAAGTGAACCGTGGGGCTATGCTCCATACCACTATGGTCGCTGGGCGTTTGTCGGCGATCGCTGGTACTGGGTGCCTGACACCCTGAATGCCGCGCCGGTTTATTCGCCGGCCCTCGTGGCGTTCATACCGTTTGGCTCAAACGACATCGGCTGGGTGCCACTTGGTCCAGGCGACGTCTATGTGCCGCACTACTACAACACAAACTGGGAGCCTTATTACTTTACGCGTGACAATCTCTACCAGCGCGTTGTGAACCTCAACGTGCCTAATGCAGTAACAGTGGTGAGTATCAACGACTTCAATCGTGACTTTGATTGGAGACACATCCGGAGGGCAGATCGAAATCAGCTCGCCTCTGTGAATCCGGTGCTCGACCCGTTGCTGGTGACACCTTTGCGAAACGCAGCCGTAAGATCAGCCTGGGGTCGTGGCAAGATCGACATTCCTCCGGGAATCGCTCGCAAGCTTAACGACACGACTGTGATTACGAGCACTGCGCCGGTAGCACCGCGATTCCGGCCGGATCTGGCTAAGACATTGCGGGTGAATACTGCGCCCGACCGTGCAAAGGGACAGAAGTTCCAGGTGCGAGATGAGCGACGCGGACGTGGCGCACCACAAACGGCGCAAACGTCACAACAACCGGTTGCTCCGCAGGCTCCGCCAGCGCAGACGCAGCGTGACAACGCCGGAGCGCAACAACGCGAACTGCGTCGTGTCGAACAGCAGCAACGACAGCAGCAGAACGAACAACGACGTGTCGAGCGTTCAACCGGAGCAGCGCAAGCTGAACGCGCGGCGAGACCTGTGCGGCAACAACAGCCGCAGGGCGAACGTGTCGCAGCACCGGTGCGGCAACCACAGCAACAACGACGCGTAGTTGTTCCGCAGCAGCGGCCACAACCACAAATGCGTCGTGAATCGGCTCCAGTGCGAAGCCAACCTGCGCCGCGTGTAAATCGGCCACAGCCGCAACCGCAGATGCGACGTGAGCAGGGTCCGCCAGTGCGTTCACAGCCGGCACCGCAACAGCGGCAAGCTCCGGCGCCACGCGCACAACCGCAGCCACGACCTGCGGCGCCGCCACGTGCACAGCCTCAGCAACAGCAAAAGCAGCAGAGGCCCGCAAGCCCCGCCCCAACCCAACCAGCTCAGGGCGGCGGTAAAGGCAAAGGCAAGAAGCCGTAACCACGGATAAAATGGATTAGATCCGGATTTAATCCGGATCTAATCCGCGTTCATCTGTGGCTAAAAAACTTGCACGATAGCAAGCCCGCCAGGAGGAATTTTGAGGGAGACGGTGCCGTTATTCGGTGTTAGCGGAATATCCTGAATCCATTCGGTCGCGCGTTGAATCTGTTTCCCGGAAATCGTCACGTTCACGTAAGCACTACGATCCACCTGCGCCATTCCCTGCTGCGTTTTAGACACGCCGTTGTTATTCAGCAACGTGACCACCCAACTGTTCGCCGTTCGATTGATCAGATACTCAACGTCGCCCGTAACCTTCAACGGCACCGCATCGGCAAAGATATGAGTTAACACGTGCGCTGCGAGAGGCGTCATTCGTTCGTCTTCACCCAACAGATCCGGAACCGCCACGAAAACCACACTTCCCTTCCCGACCTTATTAACTGTCACAAGCGGATCACTGTCGGGAATCGTAATCAACAGGGTCGCGCCCTTCAGCTCGATCCTTTCGTACCGGAAGATCTGACTCTTCAAATCCTGCGGCTCTTCACCAGGCGAGAGACAACGTGCGTTATGCGCCTCGCCCGTCTCATTTAGCAGTCTTATACCCAGGAACTGTTCAGGCAGTCTCTTGATCTGCGCTGCATTGAGCACGACCGTGCCGCCGTTGCGAACATACTCTGTGAGCCGTTGTATCCACTCATCAGACCAATCGATCCGGCCGCCGACAACAACCGCGCGATACGACGGCAACAGTGTTTGAATCTTCGACTTCGATCCCTGCACATCAGCAGCAGTCAAGACGTCGAAAATGTCGCCAAACACCCCCGCAACAAGCGGCTGTCGATCGGCAATCGCAGGCTCGCCTTCAACAACCAGTCCCGGATAGTAAGCAACCCCAAACAACTCTCGCAGTGCTCGATCACCACGATCTATTTGGGAGACCTCAAAAGGCCATTGCGGATAATCCGTCATCTCGAAACCGTGAGCCGGATCCAACAGGAAAGCCACAGGCGTGTAAGGAGTGCCACGATCCGGATGCTTTTCGGCGAACCGAACGAACTCGTCGGTGATACGACCGAGTGGATTGAGTTGAAACGGATGCTCGCCGGGGCCCGGTTTGAAGAACTGATCCTGTCCCTGCTCGAGATAGATCGCGGAGGCCCCGGACATGTAATAAAGGTAATAACTCTTGCGATACCATGAAAGCGACGGCCCCATTGTTGGACCATAACGTGAATGATAGAAGAAGTCAGGGCCGGCAAAGTTTTGTTGCTTTGTAAAGGTCGTCGCAGTGTCGCCGAAATTTGGCGCGTGATAATAGAGAAAAGATCCGCCAAACTGACGCGCCGCGCCACGCGTGAACGCGATGCGCATTCCCCACATCGGCGTCACTGCCGCGGTTTCCATGCCCAGCAGGTTCACGCCCCACTGGCTTAATGCATGCGCAAATGAAACGCTCGACGTTGATTGCCCGGGAATCAACTTGTCCCACATCGGACCGGTTTCCGTCTTAAACAGCTCGCGCCACTTTCGCGCTAAAGCATTCGAGTAAAACCGACGGTGTGCTTCCAACAACTCACGCCGCGTCATCGAAGGCGTAATCTTCAACTCAGCCGGCGCAGAATCCCACACGTAGCCGACGCTCTCGCCGGAAATCCAACCAAGGAACTGATCTTTCAATTCGCCGTTGAGGAGTTGCCAGGCCGCTTGTCCTTCAGTCGCATTGAATGTCGCGGCGCCGTAGTTGATCAAAATCGCGAATGGAACTTTAGTCTCGCGCAGGTAACGCAGAAACGGGCTTCCTTCTTTCAGGTAATCCGGCACGTCATTGATATAAACAACCGGAATCACGAGCTTCGACTGGAACAATGGAACGTCGCGGGCGCCTTTATACTTCGCGACAAACTCCTCAATCGGTTCCGCGTTGAACGGAAAAAGCGGACGCTCAGCAGCCGGTTTGTCCAGAAGCGGCCAGAATTCCTTCGCAATATTCCAGGGCATCAAAAAATCGCGTCCGGCAACTTTCGGCCGCGCCCACGCTTCGGGAATCTTTGTCGGCTCTTCGCTTCGCAGCAACGATGAGAATGGTTTGCGTGTAAGAGACCAATCGCGCAGGTAACGGTTGGTCGCGAAGTCTGGCTTCTGTCTGCCTGACGGTTTGAAGCCCGGATCGCTTGTGAGCAGAAAACAGTCAACATGCCTGCGTGCTTCGGCTGTTTTCTCAATCACGAACGACACGCGCGCCGGACCTTTCTTGAGTGTCGCACTCGCGCTGTCCCACGCGAAGGCCCAGCTCCAATACATGCTAACTTCGTCGTGTGGATCGATCAGATCTTTAGCGCCAAACTCGTGTCGAAAAACTTCGGCGCCGTCCTGAGCGATCGTGACAGTGAAGTTTTCGTTTCGCTTCGCCCAGTCAGCGTAGCGGACCCAAAATGTGTATTGGCCTTCACGAGGAATTTCCAGATCCTGATACAACGTGCCGCGACTCTCGTCGGCGCTTGCGGCCGCAGAGTTCCATTCACTTTCACCACCCTGGGTCCATTCAGCTGACACGCCTGGTCCATTCATGCCCCAACCCGGAGCTTTCTCGCGTGGCAGGTTCAGATATGATGGATTGAGTGTGGGTTCTCCGAGTTTACCGGTCGTAAACCCGCGCATGTTCTCCGCTTCGTACCAGAGGTACTCACCGGGCGGTCTGGTTTGGGAATAGATTGCGAATGGTAAGAACAGAACTATCCACAGATTACGCAGATTCTTTTTAATCTGTGACATCTGTGGAATCTGTGAACTAACCCAGTGCCTCGAGGCACTCAGCGATCGTACGTTGTCGGCAGGTAAACATCGGCGTGTCGCGCAAAGTGTAGGAGCTGGCTTTCGTTTCACGAAGCTCCTGGACCAGGTCTAAAAAGTCCGCCGGATAGTCGGTCTCGAAGGCGACGACAAATTCCTGATCGTCGAGACCAAAGGAATAAGTGGTGTGCAGCTTAACGGAGCGATACTTCGAGCCGATGCGGATATGCTCATCCATCATCTCCTGTCGCTGCTCTGCGGTTCGTGAATACCATTCACGAGTTTTCACGAATGGATAAACAAAAAGATACTGTGATTTGCCGGGAACGATGTGCAGCCGATCTTCGACGTGTTCGGGATTGTCTTTATCGATGTACATCGAACGCTTGGTCATCGACAGGAATGATTGCGACGGCTCAATGTACTTTGCCATCTCGGTCTTGTTGAGACGCGAAGTCATCTCCTGGATCGGATCGAGCTCATAACCAATGCGCCAGATCATGAAATCGACATTGGTACGAAGACCGATAGTCGAATACGAATGAATCAGCAATGAAGGGCGAAATTCGTTGACAGTCTTTATAAACTCATCGCGGCAACGCTGCTTGTCCGCCGCGGCAAGCATTCGCCATTCAGGACGTGCATGATAGAACGTGAAATTGACGAACTGTCGGGGGAGCTTCGCCTTCTCTACTTCCAGCTCAGCCGCAGCAGGGGCGAGCCGGAGGGAACCGCGTGTGGCATTAACTGGATCCTTATCACTACTCATTGTTTTTACCTCTGATCCGGATAAGATGACTGACCCTGGAAGATTCAGCGATGCAAAGTTATTCTGCCCAGTCTCCAGTCTGAATGCAACCCGCGACAAGATTTGCGGGTTACGAATCCTGTAAATGCTACAAATCTTGTTAATCCTATCCATAATGGAAGAAAATCCACGCCGGTGGAGTCTAAAATGCCGATGAACGAGATGACATCTATGGACCACGAAAATTCCCGTCGCAGTTTTCTCAAGATCATCCCCATCGGAATACTCGCGGGTGTTCTTGCATCAATCGGCGGCGCGGCGTTTCGTTTCCTGCGTCCCAGGCTCTCAGCAGCCACTGGTAGTTGGCTCGATGTGGCACTCGTATCCGAACTGACTGGACCACAGCCTGTTGGTCGCAAGGTCGTCGCCGAACACATTGCTGGTTGGGCTATCACTACCGAAGCGCACAACGTCTTTGTATTGCCCGCGAAGAACAATCAGGTGTTGTCGGCAATCTGTCCTCACGAGGGTTGCGAAGTTTCATGGGACCAAAACACGAATCGCTTTGCGTGTCCCTGCCACGAGAGCTACTTCGCCGCAGACGGGGCACGGATTAGCGGACCATCTCCACGCGGACTTGATCCGCTGCCAGTGCGCGTTCAGGACGGGAAACTGCAAGTTCAGTACGTTACGAAGGAGCCAGCGATTCGCGCATGACTCTTCCGGTTCAAAGAACAAACGGAGTCCGCGCCTGGTTAGAGACGACGGGCGGGATCGTCGCCCTTCTGATCCTGGTTCAATTTGTTACCGGAGTATTGCTTGCGTTTTACTACGTGCCGTCGGTCGACCACGCGCACACAACCGTTTCTTACATTGAAAAGGTTGTCTCCTCAGGAGCATGGCTACGTTCCTTACATCACTATGGCTCGCAATGGTTGACCGTCTTTGTTTTTCTACACGTCATCCGCCTTTTCTTCAGCAGAGCTTATGACTCGAACAGGATTCAGTGGATCGTCGGGATCTTGCTGCTCGGACTCGTGATGGCGGCGAGCGGCACAGGCTATTCACTCCCCTGGGACGCGCGCGCATATTTCAGCACACGCATAGCCGAAGGACTGATGGCCGGTTTACCTCTTGTGGGGCGAATGGCGCGGCTATGGTTGCTCGGTGGCAATGATGTTTCGACTATCACGCTGTCGCGATTTTTCGCACTTCATGTGCTGGTGATCCCTGCTTTCGTGATTGCGGTTGTTGTTTGGCGAGTGTACGGCGCGAACCTTGCAGAAGTCTTCGGACCGCGACATGCGATTGCCGGCGGTGTCGCCTTTCTTTTACTCGCGTTATGGTCTTTGAAATATCGAGCTCCGCTTGGACCATCCGTTGTTGCGATGGATGCTGACTATCTGCCTCGTCCTGGTGCACAGTTTCTTTGGCTGTATCAGTCGTTGAAGTATCTGCCCGGAGGTCTCGGATCGTTGGCCGGAGTGGCGCTGCCTGGGGTTGTTCTCTTGATTCTTGTATTGCTGCCCTGGCTAAAACAACAGAGGTTAATTGGCGGTTCGATTCTTGGCGCGGGTGTCGTGCTGGTTTTGGCAATGACTGTGGCATCGTATGTCAGCGACCGCTACGATCCGAATACGTGGAGACAACTTTCGCGACAGACAGCGCAGGAAGAAGCCTGGCGCCGCGAGCCGTTCACACCAGCAACTATCGCTCTCGCAGCGACGCGCCCAGGGAACAACACCGGAGGGCCGCCGGATATGTACACGAAATTCTGCGCGAGCTGTCATGGACCAAATGGCGAAGGCGGGCGCCAGGGAAGATTGACCTTCCCGCCGTTGCTCGATGTTGCCGCCAAGCCACGTCGTAGTGTTGATGACGTCATTGCGCTACTGAAAGATCCGACCGCATACGGCCTGCAACCACCTATGAGATCGTTTTCAAACAAATTGACTGAAGTGCAGATGAGAGAAATTGGTGAATGGGTTGTGAAGCTAAAGCGATAGCTGTCTTTTCCTTCGCGAGTACCTTTCGCTATACTCATTGCCCCCTGGAAAGAACAAATCAGCCCGGAGAAACTGTCTGATGAAACTTATTGCGCTTGCTTTAATGTGTGTCGCCATCGCCCTGGTCGCTTCCGCCTGTACCGAAACCGCAACACCAACCAACACAAATACATCGAGCGCGGCGGCGGCGCCATCGCCGTCGGCGTCAGTGGATGAATTTGCGACCGCGCGATCTAACTACAAAAAACATTGCGAGGCATGTCACGGTGAGACAGCCACCGGCGGACTCGTCAAAGTCGACAATAAGCAGATCAAAGTGCCGTCGCTAAAGGCTGAACACGCAATGAAGCACACGGATGATCAGATAACGAAGATGATCACCAACGGCGAGGAAGAAATGCCTGCGTTCAAAGACAAGATGTCGCAGCCGGAAATCGCCGAGATGGTGCGGTATGTTCGCAAGGTAATTCAGGGCAAGTAAAATCCACGATGAAATAGCCGCAGATTTACGCAGATTTATGAATTGAAATCCGTCTTCCAATCAGCGTAGATCTGTGGCACCATCTCACCCGTGCACCCGTAGCTCAGTTGGATAGAGCGTCTGACTTCGGATCAGAAGGTCGCAGGTTCGAGCCCTGCTGGGTGCACCACTCAAATACGGTATAATCCGACCTCATTCGCCCCTGTTCCCAAGAGCCCGGATAAAGGATCAAAAATGCCTGACACCTCAGTTAACGCTGGAGACCAACGCGCCAAACTTGCCCTCATAGGGATTCGTTACGACGAGAATTCTTCGTTTACAAAAGGCGCTGCTGATGCGCCGCCGCAAATTCGCGCCGCACTTCGTTCCGACGCATGGAATCTGACGACTGAAAACGGAACCGATCTTTCTGACGACTCGACCTTCTTCGATGCGGGCGATATTGAGCCGGTCGGAGGGAGCGATATGCAGACGTTGATCGAAAACTCGATCTACACGTTGATCGCCGACGGTCTGACACCAATTTCGCTCGGTGGCGATCACTCAGTCACGCACCCGATCGTGCGAGCGTTTGCAAAGAAGTACAAAGATCTGAGCGTGCTTCACTTCGACGCACATCCTGATATCTACGACAGTTTTCAGGGTAATCGAAATTCTCATGCGTCGCCGTTTGCGCGCATCATGGAACAAAAACTGGTGAAGCGACTGGTCCAGGTCGGCATCAGGACATTCACAGCGGATCAGCGCGAACAAGTAAGAAGGTTTGGAGTCGAGTCAATCGAGATGCGCAACGTGACTCCGGACCTGCAACTCGAGTTTGACTCGCCTGTTTACATCTCTTTTGATGTCGATGCGCTCGATCCGGCATTCGCGCCAGGAGTTTCGCATCGTGAGCCCGGTGGTCTAACGACGCGACAGGCGATCGATCTGATTCAACGGCTGAAAGGCAAAGTGGTGGGAGCTGACATCGTGGAGTTCAATCCACGAATGGATCCGCTTCATATCACCGGCACGGTGTGCGCAAAACTCTTAAAAGAGATCGCCGCAAGGATGCTGGAGTGAGCCACAAAAAGGCACAAAAGTCACATAAAGAGAAATGAACAGAGCGCCCGAGATCACTGCGGCGCTCTGATTTCATCTTATCTGCTTTTCTGCCTTTTGTGGCTGGTTTCGCTGATCGATAGGTACGTAGTCGCGGGTTCGATGGCCCAGATAGATCTGGCGCGGGCGCGCGATTTTTTGATCCGCATCTTCCAGTAGCTCTACCCACTGCGCGAGCCAGCCAGACGTTCTCGGAATCGCGAACATCACCGGAAACATGTCCACAGGAAAACTCATTGCCTGGTAGATGATGCCGGAGTAGAAGTCGACGTTCGGATAAAGCCGGCGCTTCACAAAATACTCATCTTCGAGAGCGATCCGTTCAAGCTCCAGTGCAATGTCCAGCAACGGATCCTTACCAGTCACCTCAAATACTTCGTAAGCCACCTGCTTGATTATCCGCGCACGCGGGTCGTAGTTCTTGTAAACACGATGTCCAAATCCCATCAGACGAAACTCACCGGCTTTCACGCGCTTAATATAGTCCGGCACGTTCGATACGGAACCGATCTCGTTCAACATCCGCAAAACCATCTCGTTAGCGCCACCGTGCAGTGGTCCATACAGAGCAGCCGCCGCACCCGCAAGCGATGAAAACGGATCGGTGTGCGCGCTGCCGATACTTCGCATGGCATTCGTGCTGCAATTTTGTTCGTGATCGGCGTGAAGGATGTAAAGCACGGTGAGGGCCCGCTCGAGCACCGGATTGGGTTTGTACGTCAATTCCGTCGTCTTGAACATCATGTTGAGAAAGTTGCCTTCGTAACTCAGATCGTTGTCAGGATACGAATACCGCATGCCGATGCGATGCCGAAAAGCGAACGCCGCAATCGTGGGCACTTTCGCAATAAGCCGGTAGATCTGCTTCCAACGATACTCGACGTTGAAGATATCTTTCGCGTCCGGATAAAAGGTCGACAGCGCACCGAGAGTCGCTTCGAACATGCCCATCGGGTGTGCGTTGTAATGAAAACCATCGATTACCTTTTTGATATTTTCGTTAATGAAAGTGTGATAGGTAATATTTTTGGTCCACTCCGCGAGTTGGGACGACGTGGGTAACTCGCCATAAAGCAGCAGGTATGCGACTTCGAGGTAGGTGCTCTTCTCTGCCAGTTGATCGATCGGATAGCCGCGATATTCGAGAATCCCTTTATCACCGTCGATAAACGTGATCCGACTCTTGCACGACGCGGTATTCATAAACGCCGGATCGTAAGTCATCAATCCGAAATCGTCGTCAGCGACCTTGATCTGACGAAGATCCATGGCCTTTATCGTGCCGTCCTGGATTGGTAGCTCGTACTGTTTACCGGTGCGGTTGTCGGTGATAGTCAGGCTGTCTTTGCTCATCGGTAAAAGTCTCCCACAAAAAATGTGCGGACACAAAAAGCCATCCACAGATTAAACAGATTCATTAAAACAAATCTGCCGAATCTGTGGATGGCCTTTTTGATTCCGGTTAGTTGTTTTTCTTTGCCGCTTTGATTTGAGCGTCAGCCTGTTTGCGAGCTGCTTTTGACTCGTCGCTGCTCAAACCGAGATCTTGCAACGTCTGTCCCAGGCTCCTGCCTGATGCCAGACCAGCGAGAATCGCATCACGTGTGACGTTTGGAAAACGTCGATTCAAGTTTTGGCCCAACCGCGTCGCTGAAACGTAGTTTCCAAAAGTCAGGTCTGGATTTGTCGCGAGTGCTGCCTGATAGCCGTTGCGCAGAGCGTTGGCATTCGTGTGAAGTGCGTTCGGCAAACCAGGATGATCGCGCAGGTCGTCGTCAGCACGGTGCAGATTCGAACTGGCGCGACGTGCCCGATCAAGACCGTCGTCGGAACGACCATTCGATTTTGTCGACGCATTACCCAGGCCATCATCAGAGCGTCTACCCGAACGACTCGAGGCGTTACCAAGACCACGATCGACGCCGACACCTGAGGGCGGACCACCGCCTGGTTGGCCACCACCACTGCCGCGACCGCCACCGACGCCACCTCCGCGACCACGACCTTGAGCGAAAGCTCCAGTCGCGAGGGTCAAGACAAGTATTGTCAGAACGATTAGCTTATTCATAATGCTTACCCCTTGAGAAGAAGTTTTAGACAATCTACTCCTTTCAAGAGTCTCAGGGTGACTTTGCTCGAAATCACAACACTACCACAATAAATCCGCTATCTTAACTACCTGACTCCCAGTAGCTCGATATCAAACTCGAGATTGGCGTTGGGAGGAATTAGGGGGGGACTTCCGGCCGGGCCATAACCAATGCTGCTGGGCACGAAGATTTTACGCTTCCCTCCTACTTTCATCGTCTGCAAAGCTTCATTCCACGCCGGGATCACCTTGCCGAGCGTGAACTCCGCCGGTTGACCCATCTTGTAGGAGTTGTTGAATTCGCGGCCATTTTCCAAGCGTCCGATGTAGTGGACCCTGACCTGCTGTCCCATCTTCGGGCTTGGTCCATCGCCGACCTTTTCATCGTGAATCTTCAACCCGGAAGCAGTTGTTACTTCATACACGTCTGGCGTCGTCGTATTTCGGCGCGTGATGACATAAACAACGCCTCCGATCACAATAATGGCAGCGAGAATAGCCACGCCGATTCGCATGTTTCGACTACCAGGGATCACCGGCGCATTGGGAGTGGGATTCGAATGCGGGACTCGCGGTCTTTTCTTAGCTTTGTATACCTTTCGACGTCTACTTTCTGGCACGAAGGGAACCTGCTTTCTAATGAAGTTTAGTGGGAGAGTCGGTTATACAGTATTCTTCAGTACATGCCAATCGTCGCCGTAATCCCCAAACCAAATTCACCTGTTGAAGTTCGCGAAGCTGCGGAACCGGATCTTGAGGCGAATTCAGCGTTGCTCGAAGTCGAACTCTCAGAGGTTTGCGGCACTGACATTTATCTCCAACAGGGACGGCTTGCGGGTGTCCCATATCCCCTCGTGCCAGGCCACGTTTCAACCGGACGCTTGCAGAAGATTCGTGGCGAACTGTTTGATGTTGAAGGTAAGCGATTCAGCGAAGGCGATCGTGTGACTTTCCTGGACGTTCATCGTACCTGCAACGCGTGCTGGTATTGTCTCGTAGCAAAAGCCGCAACTCGCTGCCCGCAACGCAAGGTTTACGGCATTACTTACGGTCTGGATGATGGCCTGTGCGGCGGCTGGGCCAGTCATATTTACATCAAACCCGGCACTCGTTGTATTCGGCTCGATGCTGACTCGATGACATTCATGGCTGGCGGCTGTGCGCTGCCGACTTCTCTACATGCTATTGAACGTGGCGATATCAAGATCGGCGACACAGTGCTCGTGCTTGGGTCCGGTCCAGTTGGTATTAATTCGATCGTACTAGCACTTATGCGAGGAGCTTTCCGAGTATTATGCATCGGCGCACCGCAAACGCGACTTGATGCTGCCACACAGGCTGGTGCCACCGCCACCCTCAGCATTGAAACGCATAACGAAAGCCAGCGATTGGATTGGGTTTTGGAAAATACTGCCGGACGCGGAGCGGATGTGACGATTGAGGCAACTGGTGCTCCTGAAGCCGTGGTTCAGGCAATGAGTTTCACACGCGATGCGGGAACTGTCGTTGTCGTGGGACAGTACACCGATCATGGAGCTACGTCATTCAACCCTCATCTCGATCTCAATAAGAAGCATCTTGATGTGCGAGGTTGTTGGGGATCTGAGTTTTCTCACTTCTATCGTGCCGCTCAGATCACTGCACAACGATCGGAACCATGGACACGGATGAAACTGATTTCGTACGGATTGGAACAAGCAAACGAAGCGCTCGCAGATGTCTCCGAGGGACGTGTAATTAAAGCGTTAATAAAGCCATCCACAGATTACACAGATGCTATGTATTACACTGATTCTATTTAAACTATCTGAGTAATCTGTGGATGGGTTTTAACGTGGGCCACGACCGCGTCGTTGTCGCTCGTCGCGGATTTTTTGAAACTGTTGCCACTGTTCTGGAGTCAAAACCGTCTGCAAACGTCCATCGGCCTGTCGGCGAATCTCCGCCATCCGCGGCTCAGTCTCCTGGCGCACTGCTCGCAACTGCTCGCGTGTGTCGCTAAAGATCTCCTGCACCTTCGTTTTCTGATCCGCAGACAAGTTCAGTCTCTGTGACAGCTCGTCAATCCGGTTTCCCGGCCCGCCGCCTCGTACCACGCCTCGATAGACATTGAGCGCAAGTATTCCGGCAGTGAAACCAAGCACGAAGATGATCAGTGCTGCAACGCGTACCTGCCACCGATTCTTAGTAACGTTATTCATGCTTACCTCGCATCATCGTCATCTTCATAAATCGTGCTCAGCACTTGCTCGTAAGTCATCTGGTCGTCAGCGTTTTGACCCATGATAACCGACTCCTCTGAATAGGCTGACGAGAGCATTTGATCATCAGGTGTGGCTGACGGCAGTGCAAAACTCAACACGCCTAATGCCGCAGTCGTAAGTGCCAGCGAAGAGACAAGCACCTTCGCGGATTTCCACAAGCGAAACAGCGCCGGTGCGCTGTCAGTCTCCCGCTGTTCTCTCACCGCTGCCATCACTCGCGTATGAAAAAACGGCGACGGCTCAATCGTCGCCTGAGCGCGACTTCTCAGCACCACCGCCGAAACGCGCGCCGCTTCATAAGCACTGCGACACGATCCACACTCGAACACATGTGCTTGCACTTCGCTCAGTTCACTCTCAGAAAGCGCTGCCATCGAAGCATTGTCCAGAATCTCAGTGATGTGCTTGTCTTTCATTGTGGTCACCCCGATCAGTCCGCTGCCGAATCCAATTGCTTCCCTTTATGACCCAGTAACTTCTCCATCGCCTCACGCACCTTCTTCCGTGCGCGAAATGCTCTGACTTTGACTTTCGACTCCGACCACCCCGTCGCCTCAGCCACTTCCTTAATCGTTGCGTCCTCACCGTCGATCATCAACAACGCCTGCTGATCTTCCGGCGACAAAACCGATAGCAGGCGATCGGCAAGATCAGTCGCCACTACACTGTTCTCGACGGACGGTTGTTCGCCGTCGTCTCCCGCCGATTGCTGTTCCAACCAGCTCTGCTCATTTTCAGTGAGATCTGCAACGGTGAACTCCGGTCGCCGTTTCTGACCTCTAATCATATTCAAACAAGTGTTGGTCGCGATTCGCGTCAACCAACCTTCAATCGACCCACGGCCTTCAAAGCTTCCAAGCTGCGTGTAAGCTTTCAAGAAAACTTCCTGCGCTGCTTCTTCCACCAAACTTCTCTGCCGGAAAAACCGGCTCGCTACACTGAACACGCGCGGGCTGTAGCGTCTGACTATCTCTGCAAAGGCAGACTCATTGCCTTCCTGCGCTTGTCGCGCCAGGTCGAGATCCAAGGTCTGTTCGAGCCCACTCGCCAGTGCGGTTCCTCATCGGTTTAACGGATGGCGGACTCTATCAAGACTGAATCCGCCACACCGTGGGGGAAACGCTTACTGATTGTCGTTTTTGCGCATTCCGCGTCTCGCTTTGAATTGCGCTCTCGACTGCTCCAACTGGGCTTTTTGCTCAGCCGTCAAAACGGAAAGTGTTTCCTGATGAAGCTTGTGCTGCTCGCCCATCAGTTTTGCCTCGAGGCTCGCCATTTCCGTTAGTTTCTGAGTAGCCAGTGCTTCGTTGAACGTACCGCCTTCGCTCGCCTGACGCAACTCCTGTCGCTTGGCGCGAAGCTGTTCGCGCAGGGGTTTGTTTCGTTCGGCAAAGCTTTCGCGGATCTGCTTCATCTTAGCCTTCTGGTCCTCAGTTAGATTGAGCTGTTTGAAGAATCCACCGCCCCGGCGCATTCCGCCCCAGCCCTCTCCTCGGTGTCCATCTCGACCGCCATGACGCTCAGTCTTTGTGCCCTGTTGCGTGTTCTGATCAGTAGTGACCGTCTGCGCAACTGCGATCGAGCCAGCCAAAGCAATCGCCGAGATTGAGGCAATTGCAAATGTCTTAAACCGTCCTTTGTTCATTGCTATGTTCTTACTCCTAAGTCTTCCTTGTTAATTATCCAGGGGAGTGTCCCGACGACTAAGACACCTTGATGGTGAGGACGGTTACATCGAAGGGCAAAAATTGCCGATTTCCAATTGATAATTGCCAATTTGTGGAATGGGACTGGCTTGTAACCAAGGGGTTGCTGGCGGTGTCTATCCGTCGTGGCCGTTAGAAATTGGCAATTGGCGATTGGAATCGGCAATTTTTGAGAGGAATCGAATGTCGACACAAACAATTAAACAACCTTTAGTGGGCGGAATTAGTACAGGTCGCGGTCTTGGGTGGCTTAAACAAGTTTGGGCCAGGTTACTTCTGGGCAAAAAGAAACTGCTGATTGGCGGCGGATTTATGGCGGCCATCATTCTGGCAGGCTTTTATTTTGGGAGTGACGACTCGAGCACGCCGCAATACCTGACGGCTCGTGTTGAGCGCGGCAATCTCCGTAACACCGTCACCGCAACGGGCGCACTACAGGCTGTGACCACAGTCCAGGTCGGTAGCCAGGCGTCCGGCACAATTTCGGCTCTGTACGCAGATTTCAATTCCACAGTGAAGAAAGGCCAGGTGGTCGCACAGCTCGATCCATCAACTGCAAAAGCACAGGTGGATCAGGCTCGCGCAAATCTTGAACAGGCACGCGCGGGACTCGCAAATGCCCGTGCTGCGGTGACGAATTCGCGTGCCGGCGTCAGCGATGCGCAGGCGCGAAATCTCGCCGCTAAGTCGACAGTCCAAAATAATCAAGCTGGTGTATCTGCCGCCGAAGCCAACGTCGCAGTGCTGAAAGCG
>Ga0209215_1000069_pt1 | contig 69035 bp, 50 predicted proteins | sample TexAe_OM2H0_M2_FD_187938 | JGI IMG/M metagenome (GOLD analysis project Ga0209215, IMG submission 187938) | Forest soil microbial communities from Davy Crockett National Forest, Groveton, Texas, USA - Texas A ecozone_OM2H0_M2 (SPAdes) (version 2) | ecosystem: Environmental > Terrestrial > Soil >... | reverse complement strand
AACCCCCGACACGTCGGGGTTTGATGAGATACCGGAACTTCCTTGTCCCAGGGTTGCCAAAGCTCAACCCTGGGCTGGAATTTGCGAACACCTTCGGTGTTGGATTCTGTTTACTGTCGTTCGTTTTTGGTTGCGGCCTAAGCCGTCCTATGTAATCTGCGTAATCTGTGTGTTAACCCCCAAGGAATAAAGCCATGAAGCAAGCAAAAATTCGTGAAGTACGTGCTTACGTGATTGCCCCCAGCGAAATGGGAGCCGACTATCACAACCAAACCGGGAGTCACTGGATCATTGACTTGCCAATTGCAAATCCGATGTCCGTCTACGAAGAGTACAAGGCCAAAAGGACCAGTTGGGGCATTAATGCGTTGGGCACCGTGGTGGTCCAGGTTGAGCTCAACGACGGAACTGTTGGAATAGGTTGTAGCATTGGTGGCGAACCGGCGTGCTACATCATCGAAAAACATCTGAGCCGATTTGTTGAAGGACAAGACCCTCGTAACGTCGAGCTGATTTGGGACCAGATGTGGCGAGCGACGATGCCTTACGGTCGTAAAGGACTGACCGTTCAGGCAATCAGTGCGGTCGACCTAGCCATCTGGGACTGTCTCGGCAAACTACGTGACGAACCGGTATACGCCTTAATAGGCGGAAAAACAAAAGAGAAGCTTCCGGTTTATGCCACAACGTCACGTCCAGACGTCGCCCAGGCGTGGGGCTTTAATGGTGCCAAAATTCCTTGCCGGTACGGACCAGCGGATGGTGCGGAAGGGTTGAAGAAGAACATTGAGGTCATGGCCGAGGCCCGTCAGCAGGTTGGTCCAGACTTTCCGTTGCGACTCGACTGTTACATGGCGCTCACGGTTCCCTACGCCATCAAACTAGCGAAAGCCTTAGCTGAATTCGATCTACTCTGGATTGAAGAGTGTTTGCCTCCGGACGATTTTGATGGATACGCCGCACTCAAGTCGGCACTCACTGGTATTTGTCTGGTTACGACTGGTGAACATGAATACACGCGTTATGGGTTCCGAGAATTGATCTCGCGCAAATGTGCCGACATTCTGCAGCCAGATATAAATTGGGTTGGTGGGTTGACTGAAGCGCGACGAATCGTTGCAATGGCTGCGGCTTACGACATTCCCGTAATACCGCATGGTTCAAGCGTTTTCTCGTATCATATGCAGTATGCGTTCTCGAATTGTCCGATAGCCGAATTTCTGGTGATGAGTCCCCGCGCTGACGAATTGGTCCCATTGTTCGGGGACTTGTTCACCAATGAACCGATGCCGAAGAATGGCTATCTGGAGCTGACTGATGCGCCCGGCTGGGGAGTTGAGTTGAGTAACTCGATTGGATTGGTCCGGCCCTATGAAAGTCAGGAAGTTGTGGCTGCGAGATAACGATCGAAAAAGGCGACTCTGAGATATGGCTAAACAGTTTGAGGGACAGGTTGCAGTTGTAACAGGCGCGGCGTCGGGTCTGGGACTCGCAATCGCCAGGAAACTTCATGATGAAGGTGCACAAGTTGCTCTACTCGATCTTAACGAAAGCGCTTTACACAACGCTGCGAGTGAAATTGGTCCAAACGTCGTGGCGATCCCTCTAGACCTGACAAGCGAGCAAAAGGTCGCAAACGCAATCGAGCAGGTTGGTGAGAGTTTTGGGCGAATCGACGTCCTTGTTAACAGCGCCGGCATTACGGGAGCTACCAACATAAAAAGCCACGATGTGGATACTGCAAATCTGAGGTTAGTGTTTGAAGTTAACTTCATGGCTTCTTACTACACTTCGCGCTACACGTTGCCCTGGATGCTCAAACACAACTACGGCAGGATTCTCCACATTGCATCGATTGCTGGTAAGGAAGGAAATGCCGGAATGTTGGCTTACTCGGCGTCAAAGGCGGCCGTAATTGGAATGGCTAAAGTCCAGGGTAAGGAATATGCAGAGACCGGGATCACCGTAAATGCATTGGCGCCGGCGGTTATTCAAACGCCGATGGTCGATGCGATGCCAGATGCGCAAGTGAAGTACATGACCGACAAGATTCCGATGAAACGCTGTGGCACTCTTGACGAGATAGCTCACATGGCAGCTTTTATCGTCTCGCCAGGTACTGGATTCACCACTGGGTTTACGTTTGATATGACTGGCGGACGCGCCACTTACTAGGAGGCGATGGCCGAAGTTGGAAAGAATCATTGGTCATATATCATTTGAAATTTCTCATTTGTCATTTGGACTTTAGGGGTTGAACTTTGGACTTCGAGCCTGGAGCTTTTGAGCTTTTGAACTGAAGACCAAAAACCAAATACCAAATACCAAAAACCTAAGACCAAATGATAAATGAGAAATTTCAAATGATATATGACCAATGATCTGATTCGCTCAGAAACTCATGACATTCGATCTCCAACTCTTAAAGATGGGCCAGTGCGAGGTAATGGGACCAGAGGTCTATTGGATGAACCACTGGACCGAATGGGTGCAACTCGACTTTTGGATGGTCGTGATTCGCGGTGAGGGCAAGACTGCCATTATCAACACTGGACCACCAGCTGATCTGACGGCGTTGAATGAACGATGGAGTGGAGGTTTTGGTGAGCGTGGCAAACTTGTCAGGCAAGAGAGTGAGCGTCCGGTAAATGCGCTCGCGTCCCTTGGAATCAAACCTGAAGATGTAGATTACGTCCTGATCACTCCGATTCAGATATACGCAACGGCAAATATTCAGCTGTTCCAGAACGCGAAAATCTGTATTTCAAAACGCGGTTGGATCGAAGACTTTCATGCCGAGAAGTTTCCGATGCATGTGCCGCGTGAGTTTCGTTTGTCGGATGACACGCTTCACTACCTGACGTTCGACGGACAAAAGCGACTCCGATTGTTGGAAGATGAAGATGAGATTATTCCCGGCATCAGGTGTTTCTGGGCTGGTGTACATCATCGTTCGTCAATGTGTTATGTGATCGACACTCAGGCTGGTCGCGTTGGTGTCTCTGACTGCATCTTCAAGTATGGCAATCTTGAAGATGGCGAGCCGCTCGGTATTCAGGAGAGCCTCGAGGAGTACTACGTCACGACTGATCGCATTAGACGCGATACTGATTTGTTCATTCCCCTATATGAGCCCGACGTATTAAAGAGATTTCCTGGCGGCACTGTCCGATAGGCTTTAGCTTGTCGTTGACTCACGTGAGGGATTCATTGTGAAACAAAGTTGAGGGAGTAGCTATTAAATGACCAATCGTCTGCAGAACAAGGTGGCAATCGTTACTGGTGGCTCAGTGGGTATTGGGCAGGCGACCGCCGAAGTGTTTGCTGAAGAAGGCGCGAAAGTTGTAATCGCAAATCCGAGTGAACCTGCTGGTGAAGAAACTGCATCGGGCATTCGCGCTAAAGGTGGCGAGGCAATCTTTGTCAGAACTGACATCTCCAGTGAAGAGGATTGTCGCAACGTTTGTGATGAGGCGGTCCGTACTTTCGGGCGACTTGATGTGTTGGTTAACAACGGTGCTGTTTTTATTTTGAAGGGTCTGGAAGCGACCGTGGCTGACTGGCAGCGAATGTTGAGCGTCAACATTATGGGAACTGCATTGATGGCCAAGTTCGCTTCGGAGCAAATGAAGAAGGTTGGCGGTGGAGCGATTGTAAATCTGGGTTCGATTTCGAGTTTTGTCGCTCAACCTAACTTTATAACTTACAGTTCAACTAAGGGTGCAATTCTTCAGATGACACGAAACATGGCGATGGACCTTGCGCCCTTCAACATTCGCGTCAACTGTGTTTGTCCAGGTACGATTCTGACCCGCGCCTCCGAAGAACACATGGCCCGGGTTGGTATGACAAAGGAAGAGTTTATTGCGTCGGAAGCCCCTAAACATCTTTTAAATCGAGTCGGTGAGCCGCGAGAGTGTGCTTACCCAATTTTGTTTCTTGCTTCGGATGAAGCTTCGTTTATTACCGGTACACACCTGATGGTGGATGGCGGCTATACCACTCAGTAATCTCGACCGGTAACAACTAACAGCCAGGTCAAATGTTTCCAGGACCAATCAGTTTCTACTGAATGGTGTGTGGGAGTGTGTTTCAACGGGTAGCTTTGAAAGGAACAGGACGAATGAGATTCCTAAGTTTGTTTGCACTCATGATGATTGGCGCATCTGCTTTGATTGTTCAGGGCCAGGAGCTGCCAAAGGAGTGGATTGATCCGGATACCGGTCACAGAGTGATTCGACTAAGTGAAGAACCCGGCAGTGCCAGTCTTTACTTTCACCAGAACGCCTACACTCCTGACGGAAGAAAGCTGATCATCACGACTCCTTCCGGTCTCTCAACTATTGATCTTAAGACACGTGTGATTGAAAAGATTGTCGATGGCCGGGTGAATGTGATCATTACTGGCAAAAAGACTGGTCAGATTTACTACAACAAAGCCGGCGTCATCTATGCAACCGATCTGAACACGAAGGCAACTCGCGAGGTAGCAAAGCTGCCTCCACGTACCTCTATAGCCAGTGTTAATGCTGACGAAACTTTACTGGCTGGGATCATCGACGATGGTCCACCACCGCCGGCGCCTAATCCATCGGCAACTCCAGCTGCACCGCGAGGAGATAGCTATCCAGGCAAAGGTGAAATGATGGAGAGGCGCTTAGCGGAACGTCGTCCACTGCGCCTGATCACAGTCAGCACTACTTCGGGAGAAGTCAAAGTACTGTTAAAGGGAAACGATTGGTACAACCATATCCAGTTTTCACCAACCGATCCGACGCTGCTTATGTTTTGTCATGAAGGTCCATGGCACAAAGTGGACCGAACCTGGACCATCAAAACGGATGGTTCAGCCCTGACACTTATTCATAAGCGCACGATGAATATGGAGATTGAGGGTCACGAGTTCTTTAGTGGCGACGGCAAGATGATCTGGTACGACCTGCAGACACCGAAGAGTCAAGTCTTTTGGCTTGCGGGCTACAACGTTTCATCAGGTGAGAGAATTTGGTACCACCTCGAACGTAGCGAGTGGTCTGTGCATTTCAACGTGTCGCCAGATGGAACTCTATTTGCTGGAGATGGCGGAGGTCCAGATAGCGTCGCGGCGCCGGGCAATGGACAGTGGATCTATTTGTTCAGACCCGAACTAGTGGCCGATAAGACTGATGGCGTTTGGCCCAACGCTAAAGATTTCATCAAACCGGGGGTCTTTAAGGCTGAGAAACTGGTAAACCTGGCGAAGCACAACTACAGGCTCGAACCTAATGTCACATTTTCGCCTGACCAGAAATGGATAATCTTTCGCTCAAACATGCTTGGACCAACGCACGTTTTTGCGGTCGAGATACAGAAAGCAACTTCGTAGGTACTGCTGGGACCGCAGGCGTCCTTCTGCCCTGGCGACACCAAAATCTACGTAGTGTACGAAGGCAGGCGGGGGACGCCTGCGGTCCCAGCATTATTGCATTAAGAAAGTGGAGTTACAGGCCGTGACTGCTGTTTTCCAGTCCACGAGTAAGTATGCACTGTTGTTAGTTGTCCTACTGTTTGCGCCAGCTTCAGCCCAACATTATTCGCACCTTGAAACAACAGTCTCATCCTGGAAGTTTGATTTCGGGCCTGGCAAGGTTGCGTCAGGCTACCGGCAGGTCACAGCTGCCAACGTCTATAACAAAGATGTTGGATACGGTTTCGAGCCTGGTCCAAATATTGTGTGTTTCAATCGAAACACAAGCGACGTATTACGAACCGACTTTTGTACCAGCGATCAGCCGTTCTATTTTTCAGTAGCACTGCCAGAAGGGAATTATAGTGTTCGGATAACTTTTGGTGATGTAACTAGCGACACAGTCACAACTGTGAAAGCTGAGCTGCGACGACTGATGGTTGAAAGAGTCGAAACTGCGCCGGGTAAGTTTGTAACGCGAAAGATAGCCGTAAATATTCGAACGCCAGCGATTTCCGGAGGGGGCGAAGTAAAACTAAAGGATCGTGAAAAGACCACGGAGGCGTGGGCCTGGGACGAAAAACTTACGCTTGAATTCAATAACGAGCGACCCGTTGTCAACGCGATCGAGATTACTCGCGTGGACAATCTGCCGACGATTTATCTTCTTGGCGATTCGACGGTCTGCGATCAACCAGGCGAGCCCTACAGCAGCTGGGGCCAGATGTTGACCCGCTTTTTTAAGCCCGACGTTGTCATCGCAAACAATGCTGAATCGGGAGAGTCGTTGCGAAGTTCATTGAGCGCACGTCGTCTCGACAAGGTTATGAGTGCGATTAAAGCTGGGGATTATTTGCTCATCCAATTTGGTCACAACGACGAAAAGGAAAAGGGAGATGGAGTTGGCGCATTCACGACTTACAAAGCAGACCTGAAGAAGTTTGTAGCCGCAGCGCGTGATCATGGCGCCACGCCGATTCTGATCACGCCAATGCAAAGACGGACATTCGATGAGAGCGGTCGAATCACAAACTCTCATGGTGATTATCCGCAAGCAGTCAGGCAGGTGGCTAAAGAAGACAACGTTGCGTTAATTGATCTTCATGAAATGAGTACGAGGTTTTATGAAGCGTTGGGTCCGGAGAAATCTAAGTTGGCGTTCAAAGATGGCGATGGTACACACCACAACAATTATGGAAGTTATGAACTGGCGAAGTGCATCGTCCAGGGGATTAGGGCAGCAAAGTTAGGTCTTGCGAAGTTTCTCGTGAACGATGTAGTTGATTTTGACCCGAGTCACCCAGATGCGGTCGAGACTTTTGATCTACCGGCAAGTCCCGTTAAGCCGGCGGCAAAGCCGTTCGGTAGTTAAACCTAATGAAGCGAACAATACTTTTATTTTGCTTTCTTTTTCTCGCGCAAAGTGTGTATGCAGAAGTGCGTCTGCCGGATGTAATTGGCAGCAGCATGGTCCTGCAACGTGACAAGACTGTGCCCATCTGGGGCATGGCTGATCCAGGCGAAACGATCATCGTCCGTTTCGCGGGTCAGACTTTGAAAACGACTGCCGGAGCAGATGGTAAGTGGCTCGTTAAGTTGAAACCGCTAAGAGCAAATGCGACACCTACATCACTGACTATTGAAGGCAAGAACAAGATCGAATTGAAGGACATTCTCGTGGGAGAAGTCTGGCTCGTAGCCGGTCAGTCGAATATGCAGAGGTTGTTGAGTGAGACCGCAAACGGTGCAGAAGCAATCGCGGCTGCCAATCATCCAAACATCAGATTGTTCAACGTTAGTCGTTCAGTTGCATTCAAGCATGCAGCGCCGCCGCTCGGTGTTTGGCAGTCATGTAGTCCAGAGTCGGTTAAGCAATTCTCAGCCGCTGGTTATTACTTCGGCGTTGAATTGCTAAAGGAGTTGAATGTTCCCATTGGGTTGCTGAATTCCTCATACGGCGGCTCACAAGCTGAAGCATGGACCCCGGTCGAGTACTTGTTGGCATCTCCTGATCTAAAGCCAACGGTCGATCGCACGAAGATTTGGGACGAGGAACGGCCCACGGTAAAGATTCAATACGACGAAGCGATCAAGAAGTGGCGTGAAGATACAAACAAAGCAAAAGCAAATGGTGCCACACCTCAGCCCTCACCGGCAGTTCCGGATGCACTGCGGGAGTATCGTATTGCCGCCTCGATCTACGATGGAATGATTGCGCCATTGATTCCGTTCTACATTCGCGGCGCCTTCTGGTATCAGGGGGAATCGAACGAAGGCCGGGCGCAGCAATATGGAATTCTGCTGCCGACGATGATTAGGGCTTGGCGTGAGCGTTGGGATGAAGGGAATTTCCCTTTTGGCATTATTCAGCTACCAAACTATCGCGATCAAAAACCGCAACCAACAGATGAAGCATGGAGCCACATTCGAGAAGCACAACGACTTACGGCCAAGTCGACGCCCGATGTGGGTCTGATTGTGACAATCGATATAGGTGAGGCTCGCGACATCCATCCAAAAAACAAACTGGATGTTGGTAAGAGAATGGCGTACTGGGCACTCGCAAATGTGTATGGTCGAGAATCAACAAGGTCTGGACCGACTCTCAAGAGTACGACCACAACGGGAGCGGAAATGTTACTCACCTTTGAAAACGCCGGCAAAGGTTTGAAGGTGCGGAATGGCGGCAAGCTTGAGGAATTTGCAATCGCCGGTGAGGACAAAAAGTGGTACTGGGCTGACGCGGAGATTGTTGGGAGAGACCGCATCAAGGTATGGTCCACTTCCGTGCCACACCCGATTGCTGTTCGATACGCCTTTAATAACAACCCCAAAAATCCGAACTTGACGAATGACACAGGTTTGCCGGCGACGCCTTTTCGGACGGACATCTTTCCCGGTCCAACCGACGGTAAGCGTTAACAGACATTGGATCGGGCGGAATTAGCTCCTGCTCGTGAGCGACCCGACGCTACCGCGTATCGGTACTGACTCCATTTTGGTCGGCGATAAACATATGTATTGTCGAAATCATTCACCGCGGAGCAGCATGAAGTCAGTACCGATGCGCGGTAGCGCCGGGTTATCCGGGCGCTACATCCATCCATAAGGAACAAGAGAGTCGAAAGGACAACACTGAATGAAGCGACGTGATTTCATACTTGGTGCTGCAGCAAGTGCGAGTGCGTTGTCGGTTGGTCATCCACCGGCAATCGCTCGAAGATTGCTCTCCCTGATGCCCACTGCGCAGTCTGCTGACTCGAGGATTGAAATCCTTACTGGTGAGCCAATCGGAACTATTGCACCTGAAATCTACGGTCACTTTGCAGAACATTTAGGCGGAGTTATCTACGACGGTATATGGGTCGGCGAGAACTCGAAGATCCCGAATGTCGCGGGAATACGTAAAGCATTGATTGATGCCTTAGCGAAGATCAAACCCAGTGTAATTCGTTGGCCAGGTGGCTGCTTCGCCGACAGTTACAACTGGCGCGACGGCACTGGTCCAAAAGATAAGCGACCACGTGGAACAAACTTCTGGCGCGACGCACCTGAATGGCCCAAAGACACTCCGGATGGACCATGGAAGTACGAGACAAATCAGTTTGGTACCGATGATTTTCTTCGCTTCTGCAAACTCAGTGGTGCCCAACCATATCTGGCTGCGAACCTGCGCAGTCTATCGGCGAAGGATTTTTATGAATGGGTCGAGTACTGCAACTCGCCTGCTGGCACAACCTCGCTCGCAGATATGCGGGCAGCCAAAGGCGAACGTGATTCCGCAAAAGTTCGATTCTGGGGAATCGGGAACGAGTCGTGGGGCTGTGGCGGAAACTTTACTCCTGAAGAGTATGCAGCCGAATATCGTCGCTTCACTGCCTGGGTACCAAGGTATGGAGTTGATCTTGCTTTTATTGGTGCTGGTCCAAATGGTGGTGATCTTGATTGGACGCGGAGATTTTTTACTAAGCTGAATGAACGCCGCGCCCTCGGAAGCATGTGGGGCTGGGCGATGCACCACTACTCATGGAATGTGAGTGCTGGTCGGACCAATGATTGGTCGAAAGGAAAGGGCGACGCCGTTAACTATAACGAAGAAGAGTGGTACGAGCTCTTGCGTGAAGCGGATCGGGTCGATTCGATGATCACAGATCATTGGAACGTAATGGGTGAAATCGATCGCACGCATCGCGTGAAACTCGTCGTTGATGAATGGGGTGCCTGGTTCAAGCCTGGATCTGAAGTCAACAACACGCACTTGCTTGGCCAACAATCAACTATTCGTGACGCGGTGTTAGCGGGACTCACTCTCGATACATTCCAGCGTCACGCTGATAAGGTGGCAATGGCTGCCATTGCTCAGTTGGTTAACTGTCTACAATCATTGTTCCTGGCCCACGAAGACAAGTTTGTACTTACTCCTACTTATCACGTCTTCGACATGTACTCGGTTCACCAGGGTAAGACGGCGTTGCGCACACTGGTGTCGTCTCCCCGTCCGAGCTACACGCGCAATGGACAACCATCCAGTCTTCGCGGGCTAAATGGTTCAGCCTCGCTGGATGGTAAACGTTTGGTCGTCACGGTAACGAACCCGGATCTAAAGACAACCCGCGAGACAGAGATTGCTGTTCGAGGCGCCGCTATTAAGTCGGTGAAGGGGACCAGTTTGACTGCGCCTGACATACATGCGCATAACAGCTTTGCTGACCCAAATAAGATTCAACCCAAAGAAATTCAAATTGCGATGACAAGCGGTGCACTGTTTTACGGGTTTGCCCCGGCCTCAGTAACTCGATTGGACCTTGAATTGGTATAAGAAACTTCCCTCTGTAGTAATAAGAAAAAAAGTTAGTAAGGACACGAGTCGGTCGGTTTAGAAATCAATCTTTAAGTTACCTGCGGGCCGCCCCAAACTTGAAGCTTGAGCTCTAAAGTGAAGTGGACTCATTTCTAAGAACCCACCTCGTATTTGCCGGTTTCAAAAAACCGAAAGGAGTTTGGTATGCGAATAGCTAAGACTTTCGTATTTGTAATAATCTGTGCGGCTGCTGTCTTCGGGCAGACCAATAGAGGAGCCATAAGCGGCTCAGTCCTGGATCAAAACGGCGGTGCCGTACCAGGAGCAACAGTGACGGTTACCAACATAGGCACGAACCAGTCGTCGAAAGTATCAACGTCGAGCACTGGCACTTACTCCGTCAGCTCTTTGGAACCAGTTACCTACCGCGTCGTTGTCGAGGCTACGGGTTTCAAGAAGGCCATCCTCGAAAGCGTAAAGGTCGACACTGCGAGCGTGGCCTCGGCAAACGTCACACTTGAAACCGGTGCGGTTGCTGAGACTGTGACGGTGAACTCAGACGCTCCTCTGATAAGTACTGAGTCGGGCACGACGAGCCAAACTATCGGTGAACGCCAATTGCGAGATCTGCCATTGAATAATCGTAGCGTGCTGGACCTGGCAGTCACCGCACCGAATGTGACTGGTGACGCCGGAAGCGAAGATCCTGAGGTCACGTCTGGTCAGCCCGTACCAGGATTCAATCTCAATATTAACGGCGGCCGTTCAGGGAGTACGGCAATCCTGGCAGATGGCGTGAACAACACCGGCGTCGGCATCGCGCGAGCGGTTGTGAGTTTTACGCCCGAGACCGTTCAGGAATTCACTGTTCAGACCTCGGGATATTCAGCAGAGTATGGACAAACTGGTGGTGGCGTGGTCAACGTTACAACTAAGTCGGGAACCAACCAGTTTAACGGAACAGCACTATGGTATACCCGCAACCCAGTTACGAATGCGCAACCATATCGCATCGGTACCACGCCGCGAACACCGAATAATCTAAGATACAACCAGGTCTCAGTAACAGTAGGTGGCCCAGTTTATCTGCCGAGGTTCGGCGAAGGCGGCCCGGCGCTTTACGACGGCCACAATCGTACATTTTTCTTTTTTGCTTATGAGCCTCGATGGCGCCAGGATTTCGTGAACCAAACGACCCTTTTCCCAACTGCTGCTGAAAGGGCTGGCGACTTTAGAAACCTGGTTCGCACCAATAGCGGTTGGCTGCCCCTTAGTGTTGCTGCGCAATTCGCGTCACAAAGCGCAAATGCAACGGCCTCGGTTGGACCATCGGCAGTCTACCAGCAATACACAATCAACAATGGCCGGTTAGTTCCAATAGTTCTTAGCGGTGGTCGGCAGTTCTGCCAGTTTGGGGCAACTGCCGCACAGGGAATGACTCTGGTCAATGGTCAACCTCAGTGTGCCGCAAATACTCCTGTATTTGATTCCCTGAACGTCATACCGCAGGCCTTTATTGATCCGATTGCGGCTAAATTGATCCAGTTTCAACCAACAGGCACTGGATACTTCCTGGATAACGGTGTGGTGCGAAATGCAGTGCTCAATCGGCAGGTAATAGAAAATGAGACGAGGTATACACTGCGTCTTGATCATCAACTCACAGAAGCCAACCATATCAGTTTCCGCTATACGCTAACCCCAGCAATTGGTGTGAGAAACTTCGGTAGCGACGTAAACGGAAGTACTGGCGTTTTCAGTGACGCCAAGCAGATTCTAATTGGTGACGATCACTCGTTTGCTCCTACAGTCGTTAACAGCCTGAAGCTTAACTATACGCGTGGAGTATTCAGCGAAGACTTTGCACCGGAGTTTTCCATCAATGGTGGTCGCAATCTTGCCACGGAGTTGGGAATTCCCAGCGTGACAAGCGGTGGAATTCCCCTATTTCAGATAAGTCTCGATGGTGCATCTTCATACAACGCTTTTGCGGACATTGGTTCGTCGGGTTCGACTAACAACTTTAACGTCGAGGAGCGCTTCAACATAAATGACGTTCTCTACTGGACCCAGGGAAACATGACGTGGAAATTTGGCGTCGACCTGAGTCGGGCTCGTCTGAATGTCATTCCGTTCTTTGGTGCATCAGGTGGCAGGTGGGAATTCAGGACTCTCAATACGGACCGTACTCGAGCGAACAACGTAGCGGCCGGTGGCAATAGCCTTGCAAGCCTCTTGGTTGGTGTACCGAATGCGGTGCAGGTTCGGCCACTATTGGCTAATTACGATTATCGTTGGGACGCATACGCCGGTTTCGTGCAAAACGATTGGAGAGCTCGTCCTAATCTGACGATCAATCTCGGACTGCGCTACTCGCTGCAACTTCCCCGTACTGAGAAGAATGATCTCCAAGGAGTCTTCAGGCTAGACAAGATTCAAACCGTACCATTGTCTGAGGCACAACGTCGTGCTGTGGCGAGTGGTACAGGCGGACTGGGAATACCCGCCACAGACCCGATTCCGAGCTACGTTCCGACCGTGGCAAGGATTCCTGGTTTTGCGTTTGCTGGGCGTGGCGGAAATTCGAGATACCTTGTTCCGGTTGACAAGATGGGCTTTGAGCCACGCTTTGGCTTTGCCTGGAGTCCGAAGTTGTGGAAGTGGGGTGAGTCTAGAGGGCTCGTCGTACGCGGTGGATACGGTATCGCACATCAAGCCATCACAGGCAACAACAGAGCGCCGAATCCTGATTTTTTCAGTTTTCAAGCGGCGAGTACCGGAGCAAATGGTTCGACGGCAGGGTTCACAAATGACGTCAACCAACCCGTGTCGCTCTCTCACAATCCACCACTTGGATCGTCGGGTGACATCATCTCGAAACTAAACATTTCTCCTGATGGACTCAACTTCGCAAACAGTATTGCGATGTCGGGTTTTGTCTATCCGGGCGATGATGCAGGAAAGATTCCATATATTCAGAACTGGAACCTTTCCCTTTCAATGGAGGTTCTGAAAAATACTGTCGTGGAAGTGGCTTATGTGGGTAACAAAGGAACTCATCTATACATGCCACTGACAAACATCAATCCGCGCGATCCTAATTTTGTCGATCAGTTGGAGGTAAATAATCTTTCCGCTGAAGGTACACTGGCGGATCCGTTGGGTCGTGTTTCTTTGGTCGGAGCGGCGGTGCAGATCACGCGTGCAAGCATCGTATCGCCTTTCTTTGGCTTCGGTAATCTAAACAAGTATCTCGACCCCTCCGTCAACAGCATTCGACATGGAATGTACGTTCAGGTGCAACGACGCTTCGCGCAGGGCTATCAGTTTAGTGTGAACTACAGTTACGGGAAGTCGATTGACGATGCTTCTGATGCAAGTCCCGATGTGAGGGTACTAACTACGGGAACGACTCTCGGTCAGGTTTACTACGGCGCGTCGCGTTCTAGTGACCGTTCTGTTTCGATCTTCGATATCAAGCACAATGTGGCCTCAACCTTTGTTTGGGATCTGCCATTCGGACGGGAAGGAGCCTTTCTAACCAATGCCCCCAAAATTGTGAACGGCCTGGTCGGAGGCTGGTCGCTATCCGGTGTTGTGCGCTTTCAAGGCGGTCAACCCTTCACTCCGTTTATTACGGACACGAATCGGCTCGGAGGAGTCAATCGTTCAGTCCGCATGAACATCATCCCAGGCGTTCCGCTGAAGAATCCTTTGTATTCAGACGGCTGCACAATCGGCGCTGGTTGCGAACCATACATTAATCCAGCGGCGTTCATGCGTCCGCCCAAAGGCTCCCTCGGGAGTTCACCTCGAACGCTGGATGTTCGTGCACCTATGCAGCAGTATTTCGACTTGTCGGTACAAAAGAGTTTTGGGTTGCCGTTTATCGGTGACGAAGGAAGACGCAGAATCAACTTCCGAGTGGATCTCATCAATGCGTTCAATCATCCTACGTACCGTTACAACAACACCGGCAATACCCCATTTGGGTTTGGCACGTTGCCCAACGAGGCTTTGCTGGTTCAGAACGATCTGAATGCCTGGTTGGCGGCAAATCCAGGGCAAACGGCAACGCTGGCCCAGGTCAACGCTCTCCTTGACAACAGTCGATTGCCGGTTGCACCAGGTCAGACGGTAGGAGCTTTGCCGCTGAATTTCTTTAGCATTCCTGTGCCGGAAGGATTTGCCAGCAGAACCGCAAACTCTTTCGATATACGGACGCTTGAGGGTCTGAAGCTCTATCGTTTGCGTCAGACTTACGATGCGAACTTTGGAACTCTGTTCGCCAACAACAATCCGCGATACATCCAGTTTGGTATCCGGATCTTCTTCTAGACTCTCGTTTGTAGGGGCGTCCTTCGTGGGCGCCCTGTTCGTCTTTTCAATCACTTGGTTCAAGGGGCGGCCACGCAGTGCCGCCCCTACAATGTGGAGGCCGATGATCGCTAGACCTGTACGCTCCAGATGTGCACTAATTCTCGTTGCAATATTATTTGCGCCGATCAGGTTAGCGTATTCAGCCTCGATCGACGACCTGCAAAAGTCCTTTCTTAATCCGCCCGACGATTCCCGAATCATGATGCGTTGGTGGTGGTTTGGTCCAGCTGTGACCAAGACTCAACTTGAACGCGAAATGCGTTTAATGAAAGAAGGTGGCATCGGTGGCTTTGAGGTACAACCGGTGTACCCGGTTGTACTCGATGATGCAGGGGCCGGCATCAAGACGTTGCCTTTCCTTTCTGACGGATTTCTCGACGCTTTACGCTTTACCTCCGATAAAGCACGCGAACTCGGCTTACGTTTCGATCTCACTCTCGGTAGCGGTTGGCCCTTTGGTGGGCCTACTGTGTCGATCGATCACGCTGCCGGCCGACTGCGCTACGACCATGTAAAAATCGAGAGCAATCAGCAGGTCGTGAAGGTTCCTTCAATCGGCGCGGGTGAGAAGCTGTTGGCAGTTTTTCTGGGACGCAATGAAGGAAGTTCGTTTGCTCCGGACAGTCTGCAGGAATTGAAGAATATGAAAGATGGTTTGGTCTATCTGACGGATGAACAAGGTGGCGACATGTCACCGGGTTCCAGGGAAGTGCTTTTCTTCATATCGAGTAGGACCGGAATGCAGGTTAAGCGCCCTGCTGTTGGTGGCGAAGGTTTTGTGTTGGACCACATGAACCGAGCGGCGACTGACGCTTACCTAAGTAGCGTTGCCGATCGTTTGGCCCAGGTCTTTGGCTCAAACCCACCGTACTCGGTCTTCTGCGACAGTTTGGAAGTTTATAACTCGGATTGGAGTAGCGATTTTCTCGAGGAATTTCAAAAACGTCGCGGTTACGATCTGAAACCCCAACTCCCGGCACTGGTCAACGAGATGGGACCTAAGACTAAAGCCATAAGGCGCGATTGGGGAAGAACCCAGTACGAGCTCCTGAACGAGCGTTTTCTTGCACCGATGCAAGACTGGTCCAAACGTAATCGCACTCGTTTTCGCATACAGGATTATGGTGTACCGGCGGCCGCGATCTCGAGTAATGCATTTGCGGATATCCCCGATGGCGAGGGTGCGCAGTGGAAAGTTGTGCGTGCAGCACGATGGGCCTCATCTGCAAGTCATTTATATAGTCGGCCCATCGCGTCCTCAGAAACGTGGACATGGTTGCACTCGCCATCGTTTCGGGCTACTCCTTTGGACGTAAAGGCCGAAGCTGACATTCACTTTCTGCAGGGAATCAATCAGTTGATAGGCCATGGTTGGCCTTACACCGCGCCAGGCGTCGAGTATCCGGGGTGGCGTTTTTATGCTGCCGGTGTCTTCAACGAAAAGAACCCGTGGTGGATCGTAATGCCCGACGTCGCTAAGTACCTGCAGCGGGTTAGTTTTCTAATGCGGCAAGGACAACCTGCAAACGACGTCGCACTTTATCTCCCCAATGATGATGGCTGGGCTCACATGACCCCGGGCAATCCACATCTCATTGAAGTATTGCGCGAGCATGTTGGACCAGATCTCATGCCGGCGATTTTTGAAGCCGGATACAATCTCGACTTCTTCGATGACGATTCATTTAAACAGGTAGGTCGTGTCGATAACGGCTCTCTTGTCCTGGGTCAGAACAAGTACAAGATTGTGATCCTTCCTGCCGTCGAGACTATTCCGATCGACACGTATCGCAAGCTTGAAGAGTTTGTTCGTGGAGGTGGAGTACTGGTGGCGACCCGGCGAACGCCGGCGGCCGTCCCAGGCTTTCTCGCGACGCAGAGTGACACTGAACAGGTTGCCCAGATTTCCAAGAGTCTATTTGAAGGTGCTTCACCGAAGGCACGTCTTGTTGCGGACGAGAAAGCGGAACTTGGTACGACGTTGAATCGAATGTTCTTACCTGACGTGCACATTCGTCCCACATCTAAGGACATTGGTTTTATTCATCGCAAGACCTCGGATGCTGACATCTACTTTGTGGTGAATACTTCCAATGCGCGACAAGACCTAAGCCTTTCATTTCGAGGGATGGGGCCAAATGCCGAACTTTGGAATCCGTTTGACGGCTCGGTTACGTCTTTGTCAGATCTTACAGATACTGATTCCGATTCCAGCGCTTTGAGGCTGAATTTGGAACCGTATGGTTCACGTGTTGTCGTATTTTCGAAAAGGAAGTGGCCATATGTCGAACGGGCTACGCCGACTGCTCCTGTTCCAATTGATTTGAGCTCAGGTTGGACAGTGACCGTTGGCTCAGCCGCTCCAACTCGGTGGGAAAAGTTGCACTCATGGGCTGATGATCCAGCAACCAGATACTTCTCTGGAGTTGCCTCGTATCAGAAGAATGTTGAGATCTCGTCGAACTTCAAACGGTCTGGACTGTCGTTGAGTTTGAGTTTTGGTGAAGGTATTCCGCTAACGCCGCAAACACTCCGCAACGGAAGTCAGGCCTGGTTGGAAGGGCCGATTCGTGAAGCCGCAGTTATCTATATCAATGACAAACGCGTGGGTTCAGTATGGTGTCCACCTTATGCACTAAATGTGACTGATGCATTGAAGGTTGGCACCAACGTGATTCGAATCGAGGTCGCCAACACTGCAATGAACTACATGGCCGGTCACAGCCTTCCAGACTACAAATTACTAAACCTTCGCTATGGCGAGAGGTTTCAGCCGCAGGACATGGATAAGATTCAACCACTTCCTTCCGGCCTACTTGGGCCAGTGCGTTTGGTTCCTGAGATAAAGAAATGAGTGGGGATATGTCGAGAGTTAACTCTAACTTCAAGGGGGAAATATGACGCGAATTAGGATTGCTGTCTTTATCTGCATACTGTCATTGGTTTGTTGGTCGCCATTCTTTGACCGTCGCATTCCTGTCGCGGCGGCCCAGAAGTCGAAGTACAACGTACTCTTCATCGCGTCAGACGATCTGCGTCCGACTCTCGGGTGTTACGGAAATACAATCGTTAAGACGCCAAATCTCGACAAGCTCGCTTCCCAGGGCATGAGGTTTGATCGAGCGTACGCGCAGTATCCGCTCTGTAATCCTTCACGCTCTTCGTTACTCACGGGTAAGTACCCGACTCAAACAGGCGTTCTTGACAATGAGTTCTACTTTCGCGCGCTGCATCCGGAACTTGTGTCGTTGTCACAACACTTTAAGGCAAACGGTTACGCGACACTTCGAACCGGAAAGATTTTCCACGGCGGAATTGACGATACCGATTCCTGGACAGAAGGAGGTGAGGTTCGCAACTTCACCGGCGCCAAAAGACCGCCTGCAAACGCCGAGAGTCCAGAACGCGTGTCACAATCGGATCGAATCATTGTCCTTGACGGCGACGGAGAGTCGAACGGAGATTACAAGTCGGCGACGAAGGCAATCGAGTATCTGGAGAAGTATAAGGACCAGCCCTTCTTTTTAGCGTTTGGTGAATCGAAACCACATAGCCCACCAGCTGCGCCAAAGAAATTCTTTGATCTTTACGACCCGGAGAAGATTCCATTGCCTCCGGACTTTGCTACTCATCCGGGCGCACCGCCGGGATTTCCTGATATCTCAATTGCAAAGCGCAACACGGATCTGTTCATCGGACGGGAGGCATCGCCGGCGGACGCTCGCGAGATGATTCGCGCTTATTACGCGTCAGTTAGTTTCATGGATGAGCAGGTTGGTAGGGTACTTGACGCGCTTGATCGGTTACATCTTCGTGAGAAAACTATCATAATTTTCTTTGGCGATCATGGCTACCATCTCGGTGAAAAGGGTAAGTGGTCCAAGGCCTATTCTTTATTTGATATAGCCACGCGTGTGCCTTTGATCATTTCGATGCCGGGAGGTAAACCCGGAGTGAGTGAACGAACAGTCGGCCTTTTGGATCTGTTTCCAACCTTGGTCGATTTTTGCGACTTGCCTCAACCATATAAAGCGCCAGCCAGACTCGAAGGTAACAGTTTGATTCCGTTGCTGAAGAATCCAAAGGCGAGTTGGGACCATCCAGCGCTGAGTGTGGTTGTTTACCAGGGGAAGATGGGCAAGTCTGTCAGGACTGAACGTTGGCATTACGTTCAATGGGAAGACGGAAAATTGGGCGAGATGTTGCTCGACACGCAAAACGATCCGAACGAACTTAAGAACCTGGCGGCTGATCCAGCCTACGCAAAGACAGTTGCTGAGATGAGGAAGTTGCTGTTGCAAATTCCCGCCAAAGTTCCGGATTCAAATTGAGCGTTACTTAGGAATGTCCTTTCTCAGAGTCGAATACCATCAAAGGAAGTTGGGCGACGGTTCAGATCTCCTCTACCAAGGGGGCAAACTCCAACCCCCGGCGCGCTACGCGCGCAGCATCGAGAGAGATTACTTCCTTAGTAGAAAGGATCTGAACGATCCACCAACTGCCGTTGGTGGTATTCAAATCGATTGAGTTTATTATTTCTTAATTCTGGAGACTTCAATGACCGAATCAAAACGGGTTTCACGTCGTAGCTTCGTTAAGACTGCGGGAGCCGCAACAGTTGCATCAGCCGTGTTACCAACATCATCTTTGGCGAGTGTGGTGTCGCTCGCGAAACGCCGGTATGCAATTGTGGGTACAGGCGACCGAGCAGTTTCGATGTGGGGCCAACCTTTGGTCGCAAACTACTCCGACTTGATCGAGTTTGTTGGACTTTGCGACATCAACCCAAAAAGGGTTGCGGTCGCGAGGAAGATGATCGGTGTTGATTGCCCAACCTTCACAGACTTCGATCAGCTTGTGAGTCAGGCCAAGCCGGACTTGTTGATGGTTACGACTGTCGACGGCTTTCACAGCAACTACATAACCAAGGGACTTGATCGCGGTCTCGACATAATGACCGAAAAGCCGATGGTGGTTGATGAGCACCAGTGCCAGGCTGTCCTCGATGCAGAGAAGAGAAACAACAAAAACATAGTGGTGACGTTTAACTATCGTTTCGCTCCCAAACACCAAAAGATCAAAGAGATACTACTGTCTGGAGCAATTGGACGGGTAATCTCCGTCGATTTCAGTTGGTATCTCGATGTCAACCATGGCGCTGACTATTTCAGACGTTGGCATCGACTCAAAACAAAAAGCGGAAGTCTCTGGGTTCACAAGGCATCGCATCATTTCGATCTGATCAATTGGTGGCTTGACGCTGATCCAGAAGAAGTCTCAGCACGCGCTGGGCTGGAGGTCTATGGAAGAAATGGAAAACTTCGAGCCCCGAACTGTCGCACGTGTCCGCACACGGCCAATTGCAGGTTCTTTTACGATATGAAGAAAAACCCAACCAGGATGGAACTCTATGCAGGATGCGAAGACGTCGATGGCTATTTCCGCGATGGTTGCGTCTTTCGTGAAGACATCGATATTTACGACACGATGTCAGCAGTTGTGAAGTATTCAAATGGCGTGAATATGAGTTACTCGTTGAATGCATTTATGCCAATCGAAGGTTATCGGCTCGCATTCAACGGAGAAAAGGGACGGTTGGAGGTGCGCGACTTTGAGCGCCAACCCTGGCCTGTTGAACGTCAGACGGAGATGCATATTATTAGGAGTTTTGGCCAACGCGAGCAAATCGACATTCCTGACATTGCAGGTGGCCATTCTGGCGGTGACTCGCGAATGCAGGAACTGATCTTTAGAAAGAGTGCTGCGCCAGAACACATGCGGTTACCAGACTCTCGAGCTGGTGCCTTGTCATGCCTGACAGGGATCGCTGCCCGCCGCAGCGTCGAACTCAAACGACCGGTGAAGATCTCGGAGTTGGTGAAGCTACCGCCGAGAACTTGAGTTGCTAACAAAACTAGAGCTACTCACGGGACGGCGTAGCCGCCGGATGTGAGGCGGCGGCGAAGCCCCGCCGTCCTTGCTTCCAGTGACTCGGGCTGAGCCCTTGGTTCGGCCTCTGGCCTAAAACTAGATTCGATTCAACAAACTGGGCCAAGGCCCATACCAGGGGCTTCGCCCCCAAGAATATTAAAAGACTAAACGGCGGGGCTTCGCCGCCGCCTCACATCCGGCGGCTACGCCGTTCAGTGTAGAGCCTTCTAATAAACAAAATGCTTCAAAGATCTTTCATCATACTGATGGTAATCGTGGCGGCGCTGTTCACGACCGGAAGCATTTCTTCGAATCGTACTGAAAAGGGTGTGTACGTTACCGTAGCGGCCGGCAAGTTTGACCGCAGGGAGGTAGTGACAAGTTTTGCCTTGCCGAAAGAGCTTAAAGGCAGTCGATATTCTCTTCGCGATAGGAAGGGACATCAGTTAGAAGTACAGATCGATCCGGATCGGCGAGCAACATTTGTTTTGCCAGAACTCAAAGCCGGTGCGACCGAGAGGTTTCAATTAGTCGAGTCGAAGCAATCAACTCGTGCACCGCAGTCTGTTTTGGTAAAGCAGAATGAAAATCGGTTGGACCTTACCTTGGCAGGTCATCCCGTGTTTAGTTTTGTTACCAAACCAGCTAGGTTGCCGTCACCGGACATTAAGCCAGTGTTCCTTCGTGGTGGTTATATCCATCCGATACTTAGTCCGTCTGGTCGCCTGGTAAGCGACGACTATCCTTCAGATCATTACCATCATCACGGGATTTGGTTTGCCTGGACCAAAACTCAATTTGATGGTAGTCATCCAGATTTCTGGAACGTTGACGACTTAACGGGAAGAGTCGACTTTGATTCGGTTGAGACGTCCTGGAGCGGAGATGTACACGCAGGCTTCAAGTCAAAGCAACGCTATGTTGCATTGAACGGTGCCGTAGAACGAACCGCGCTAAATGAAGAATGGGACGTTCGACTCTACAACGTCGGTGGAGGATCTCGCTATTTTGTCTTCGATATAGTTGCGACGCAGGAATGCGCAACCTCTAGCCCCTTGATACTCGAAGAATACCGATACGGTGGAATGGGAGTTCGTGGACATCGCGATTGGAAAGATAAACAAAAAGTCTCGTTCCTCACTTCGGAAGGGAAGACGAGAGCTGATGGAAATGCTACTCGAGCCCGCTGGTGCCGGATGTATGGTCCGGTTGAGGGACGCGTGGTGGGAATGGCAATTCTGGACCATCCGGTCAACTTCCGTGCTCCGACACCGATGCGCATCAATCCTGACGATCCTTTCTTTAACTATGCGCCTTCGCAATTGGGTCGCTTCGAAATAAAACCCGGGGAACGGTTTGTCCTTCGTTATCGTTATGTAGTCGCCGACGGCGAGTCTGATCCGGCGGACCTCAATCGGCTCTGGAATGACTACGCAGATCCTCCACAGGTTACCGTGGAGAGTTCCTAGCCTATTCTTAAGTTCCCTTTGAAGACTAATCGCGGACATCAAATCAACGACCGGTTTGTACCAGTTGTTTGGCATGTGGACTTACCAATCACTAACTATGGGATTCCAAAAACTCAGCCCTAAATCCAGATTTTCGGAACGATTCATCGCCTTTGCTTAGGAAATCTATCGAGAATTAGAGGGTTTTTACAAATCTCACACTAGGAACGGTGATTGCACTTGGACAGACTGTATTTGAGTTGGTAATACCCCTGAAGCTCGATCCAATTAATTGGTAAGAAAAAGAGCTTGACATCAACGTAAGCTGGACTCAAAATGCGGCGGACAGAAGTTCTTCGCCCATTACCAGTTTTAGCAGTTCAACTTCATTTTTTTTGTTACGCCGTTCTACTACTTCCATCGTTCGATGCTGAGAATGGGAGTACCTTCGCGAGATGATTGGTCTGACCAGTTAGGGTTTCAGAACACATCACTAAGGCGGGACTTCATCCCGCGTCTGAACCCATTTTAGGAAACCCAATTAGGATTCAAGACAGAATTGATGTTTGTGCTGAGAATGCAGGAAGCAACAGATCGTCCGGTTCACATGCTTACATCGGTTAGGCGCCTGGAGTTTATCACTGAAGAGGAGATTGAAATGAGAACGACATTCCGTTCAATCGCACATGTTTTGTGTGCGATCGTTTTTGTGTTTGCAGCCTTGTTGATACCCATGTCGGCAAGATCTCAGGAGCTGCGTGGGAAGATTAGCGGACGTGTTGTGGACTCCACCGGAGCGGCAGTATCCGGCGCTGCAGTGACAATCACTGATCAGGGAAGAGCAGCAACGACCACTTTGACAACGAATGCTGACGGCCTCTTCGATGCGCCATACCTGGTACCCGGAAGTTATCAGGTCCTTGTGGAAGCATCCGGATTCAAGAAAGCAATTGTAGACAAGGTTGTCGTCGCAATTAACGAAACCAGAACTTTGACGATACCTCTTGATGTGGGAACGGTGCAGGAAACGGTCACGGTCACATCTGAAGCGTCGCAACTCAATCTGTCAGATGCGAATTTAGGTATGACAATCGATCGAAAGCGCGTGGACGAGCTGCCATCGATACACGGTGACCCTTATATTCTCATGAACCTTTCACCGGGCGTCGCTTACACAGGCAGCAGTCGTTTGGATCGTCCCTTCGAACCAACCCACATTGCCAACTTCGCAATGGGAGGCGCGCGAGGGATTCGCAGCGACCTCTTGATTGATGGTGCACCAAGTACTGCGACGGCAAATGCCAACGAAGTAATCGCGTCTTACGTTCCTCCTACCGATTCAACTCAGGAGTTTAGAGTTCAAACGGCGACCTTCGATGCGCAGTTCGGCAACACTGAAGGCGGCGTTACCAGCATCGCGACTAAGAGCGGTACAAACGACTATCACGGCACCGCTTACTATTGGATCGAACCAGGGGGTTGGGCAGCCAATGACTTTTTCGGAAACTCGAGAGGCCAGGGACGCCCGTTCACCTTCTCAAATCGACCCGGCTTTAGCATTGGCGGGCCAGTGACTATCCCTAAAGTCTATGATGGGAAGAACAAGACCTTCTTCTTCTTTTCCTACGAGAGTATCAACGACTCGCGGCCTCGTTTCGATGCCACCAACATCTGGGCGCCAACGGCTGCTATGGCGAATGGTGACTTCTCTGCCTTCAACGGTAAACTCCAAATTTTCGATCCGCTGACTGGCACATTCGCCGGCGGTAACACGACTAATCGCACACCCTTTACAAACAACATCATTCCAGCGAATCGAATAAACCAGGTGGCGAAGGCAGTGCTGCCCTTCATTGGAGGGCCAAAGCACGGACCGCAAGGCCAGGGCAACTTAATCAATAACAATATTACCGACTCAACGCTGGCTGAGGTAATGGATCCACCGTACCGAAATTACACTATTCGGCTGGACCAGAGCATTGGCGCCGATACGAAAGTGTTCGGTCGTTACAGCTGGTACAACCGAAAGAGTACTTACAATAACTACACCGGGACAGAATATGTCGGGGATCGGTTTCTATTCTTGTCAAAACAGGGAATGGTTGACCTGGTCCATACTTTCAACCCCAATACTGTCCTGAACGTCCGGTACGGGTTCAATCGCTTTATCCGTGGTTCCGATGCACCTGAAGGTCAGTACGGCATGGACCTTACAACCCTTGGTTTCCCCGCTTCCTTTAACAATGCAATAGGCGAGGGGATTCGACGCTTTCCACGGTTTGATTTCAGCTGTTTTCAAAACTGCACTGGCGCAACGGTTGGTAATGGCCACACGAATGAGTTTCGTCCTGTGAGCAGTCACTTCGCAACAGCAGTGCTGAACCGTACAGTGGGTAAACACACACTGCGGTTTGGTGGCGAGATGCGAATCTACCGGGAGGACGACAGCTTTAAGAGCAACCAACAGTCGGGCCAATTTATTTTCGACAACACCTTTACCCGAAGTGGCAGCGCCAACAGCAATGACGTTGAAGGCATACAGGCGTTTGCGGCGTTCCTGCTCGGTTATCCAACTACGATGCAGATCGTCCGGGCGTCAGACTATTCTGAGTATTCGAAGACATGGGGATTCTTTATTCAGGACGATTTGCGTCTGACTCCGAAACTTACTCTGAATCTCGGGTTGCGTTATGAGTTTGAACAGGCATTAACTGAACGTCAGAACAAGAGCATTTCAGGATTCGACCTTGCGTATACGCAACCGTTTGAAGCGCAGGCTCAGACTAACTTTGGACTGATCCCTGCCTCAGATGTTCTCAGAACCACTTATGGTCTAACTAGCATTACTGCCAAAGGCGGCCTCTTGTTCGCGGGTAAAGATACAGGAAGTGGTCTTTACAACACTCCTAAGAACGGTTTCTTGCCACGGTTGGGCTTTGCCTACGCATTGAACGACAAGACGGTGTTGCGGGGAGGATTTGGTCTTTATCAGGGATTCCTTGGTGAGCGACGGGGAGATGTATTTCAACCCGGATTTTCCCAAACCACTGTACAAACGTTAACCACTGGCCCCAACGGAGCGCCGTTACCGTTCCTGATGTCGAATCCGTTCCCAAGCGGGATCACCGAACCTAGTGGCAATAGTTTAGGTCGACAGACTGCTTTGGGCCAGACCGTTACCTTCTTCAATCAGAACCCCGGGGTTGCTAAACAGTATAGGTATAGTTTCGGAATCCAGCGCGAACTGATTGGCGGCTGGTATATTGATGCGACTTTTCTCGGAAACAGAGGTACCGACATTGAAATCGTTAGGAACCTCAATGCCGTGCCAAACCAATTCCTGAACCAGGACAATTCGCGTACGTTGGCGCAGAACACCAACAATACAAACCTCGGTGGTACAGTTCGAAGCCCGTTCTGCAATACAGTAACTGGCAGCACCTGTACCGCCGGCCCGTTGTATACAGGTGCAGGGGGCACTATCACACGCCGGACATTGCTCACGCCGTTCCCGGATTTCGGCGCCATCAACACGACCAATAACGACGGCGAGACCTGGTACAGCTCAGCTCAGTTCACTTTGGATAAGCGGTTTAGTAAGGGCTACGGAGTGCAAATCGCATACACCTTCTCGAAGTGGCTGCAGGCGACAGAATATCTGAACGCAGGCGATGCCAGGCCGTCGAAAGTGAGATCTGATCAGGATGTACCTCATCGCTTCTCCATGAGCTACTTCTATGAGTTGCCATTTGGTAGGGGGCAATACTTCGGGAAGGATGTCAACAAATGGGCTAATGCCGTGATCGGTGGCTGGCAAATTCAAGGAACCTATACATATCAGTCGGGCTTCCCAGTCACTTTCGCAAACGATGCGTTTTATATCGGAGGGAAGATCTCACTCCCCAAAGAAGAACAAACCCTGAACAGATGGTTCAACACGGCAGCGTTTGTTTCGGTTGTTGGAGGGAATCCGACTTGCGGTGCGTTCGCAACTGCTAATGCAAACTGCGCTACTCCGGTGGATCACTTGCGCACATTTCCGCTGCGATTCAATGACGTACGAATAGACGCAATCAACAACGTCGACATTGGGTTGCGTAAAGACGTCCAACTCCGCGAACAGATGAAATTGCAGTTCCGGGTTGAGTTTATTAACGCTCTGAACCATCCGCTCTTCCCTGGCCCAGTGGTAAATCCAAGTTCGGCAACGTTTGGTCAGGTGTCAGCCTCGAACCAAAACAACTACGCACGTCGAGCTCAGTTGATGGCGAAGTTCATTTTCTAATCTCGAACTTTCTGTAGTTCATTCCGGGGAGTTTGCTCTTGAGCAGACTCCCCGTTTTTATCTCTGCCGGAAGGCGTGCAAGATTCAAGACCAAAAACTACCCAACACACTACCCTTTCGGTTCTGACTTGATATCGATCGTTTTCGCATCAAGATGCCGTCACGTCGAACATTTCTCACTGCTTTACTGGCTTCCGCTGCAGTTCCTCGTTTGGGAAACCCAGGGTGCGAGGAGTTGCGCAGACCTATCGGCTCAATCGAACGTGGGTCGCTCGTACGACGTCACAATCCAACTTTGTCTTCAATAGATCCCTTGTCACCACTCTCGGTAGGCAATGGCGAGTTTGCTTTTACTGCGGATGTGACGGGTCTGCAGACTATTGCTGCGGAGTATCAGAACGCGATGCCGTTATGCACCATGTCGCAGTGGGGCTGGCATACACAACCATCCAATGTTCCATTAAAAGCTAACGAACTTCATTTGGTCCAATACGACACTCATGGGCGCGATGTTGGTTATCACACAAGTTCTGAAGGACAATTGGACCAGTACAATTGGCTCCGAGAGAATCCACATCGGCTGCATCTTGGCCAGGTTGGATTTTGTCGCATCGGGACAAAAGAAAAGAACATCAAGCCTGAAGACATCACCGAGATCAAACAAGAGTTGGATCTCTGGCGAGGTATTCTCACGTCCAACTTCCGTCTGCTTGGACAGCAAGTCAAGGTTACAACTGCGGTGCATCCCCGGCTGGATCTGCTTGCTGTTTCTATCGAGTCAGAACTGCTTACCAGTGAGCAGTTAGGAGTGCTGATTCGTTTTCCGTATGGCTCATCTTCCATGCAGGCGGCGGATTGGGGGCATGCCAATAAACATCAGACTAAGATTATTGGACAAACTGCGAATCGTCTCGATCTACTGCGAATATTAGATGGTAATGAGTATTTTGTTGCTGTTGCTACCAGCACTCCTTCGCAGTTAGAGACGAAGTTGGTTGGTGAGAATGTTCATTCGTGGCTCTTGCGTCCAAAGCGAACGTCGAACCGGCTCGAGTTTGTAATTGGTTTTTCAGAAAAACAGCCAGGTAAATCTCTACCAAACGCGGACGCCACATTTTCAGCAAGCAGTCAGTATTGGAGTAAATTCTGGAATACAGGAGGGGTCGTAGACCTCGAGGGTAGTAAAGACAAACGGGCTGACGAATTGGAACGAAGGATTGTCTTATCCCAATATCTGACAGCCATCCAATGTTCCGGAACGGTACCGCCACAGGAGACAGGACTGACCGTTAATAGCTGGTACGGTAAGTTTCACCTGGAGATGCACTGGTGGCATGCTTCACACTTCGCTTTATGGAACCGTTTGTCGTTATTTGAACGAAGCCTTGCCTGGTACGAAAAGATTTTGCCAGGAGCCAGAGCCCTCGCAAAATCACAGGGATACGAAGGCGCACGGTGGCCCAAGATGGTTGGGCCCGACGGTCGAGATAGTCCTTCGCCAATTGGACCATTGCTTATCTGGCAACAGCCACACCCGATTTTTTATGCTGAGCTTTGTTATCAGTCTCATCCCGATCGGGCCACTCTCGAGCGCTATCGCGATATTGTCCTCGAATCCGCTGCCTTCATGGCTTCGTTTGCTTTCTATGATCAGTCGACCAAAAGATATGTGCTTGGACCACCGGTGATTCCGGCCCAGGAAAATCATCCGCCGCGTGAGACCTGGAATCCGACGTTTGAACTAGCATACTGGCGCTTCGGCCTTGGCGTAGCCCAGGCTTGGCGAGAACGCCTCAAACTCGATCGTAGTGCCAAATGGGACGAGGTAATCAACAACCTTTCCAAATTGCCCGTGGGCGAAGGCGTTTATCTCGCACACGAAAATTGTCCGCAGACGTATACCGAAAGAAATCACGATCATCCCTCAATGCTTGCAGCTCTTGGTGTTTTACCTGGTGAGGAAGTAGATCGTGAGATCATGCGTCGCACTCTAAGAAAGACGATGAAGGAGTGGCGCTGGGATGAAACCTGGGGTTGGGACTATCCCATGACCGCTATGACAGCGGCACGGCTCGGGGAGACGAAAATTGCGATTGATGCACTGTTGATGTCAACCGAGAAGAACCGATATTTGACTAACGGACATAACTGGCAACGACAGAATCTGCCATGCTACTTGCCTGGAAACGGTGGGCTGCTTTATGCGATCGCCTTGATGGCAGCTGGCTGGAGAGACGCACCAGTAGGAAGCTCGCCCGGCTTTCCTGCTGATGGGTCATGGTTGATTCGTTCGGAAGGTTTGAACTCGGCTTTGGCGCGAAAATTCTAATAGCGTGGGCTATTGCCAGCCGCAGAACTTACTTTTGCTCGGGCTGGCTTTGACGATCTCCAGAAAGCGCGGCTCATAGTTTTTGGCATATAGGTCTACACTGTGTCGTATCTTGCTAAACAGTGAACAGCGTAAGCTGTCTTCACTGAACCGATCACGCAGATAGACCATGGCGTTGGCTTCTCCCCAGTACTCGCGGTCTTCCCAGATCTCTACGGGAGTGCCGCCCAGCTTCTGGACCAGCTCCACCAATCGCGGGTCGTTGGCATTACGGCCATTGGTTAGGAAGATCTTGTTGTATTGAGGAATCAATTGAGCTTGCAGCTGGTACATTGTTGAATCAACTTTACCGGTGCGGTTCACGTGTCCGAACTCATGGGCCAGCTTCGTGGCAGCGAGGGTGTTACCACCAATCCTGCTGAACGATTCGGTTGGCACGAGCGAATTCATGACCGGAAAGTAGATTGGATTTGGATAGCCTTCGTCCAGCCGTGAGCCAAGCGTTATTGTCGCGGCTACCAGTTCACCCTGATCGTTCCATTTGTATTTTCCCGTGGTGGCGCCCTCGGCGTTATCGCGGGTCATGGTGATTGTCAGCATGAAGTTGGGACTATTTTGATAATAGGCCCACTGGTTTCGACCAGCCTCGGTGGAGAGGAACTCCTCTTTCCACTCATGGTATCGCGTGACGTATTTAGGCGGAATATCCTCCTTAATGCCAGGTGAATGCTCGTCCACGACGTTTGACAATTCACCTTCAGAAGAACCATGAAAGTCGGTTAGCAACGGGTCGGTTGAAAGTTCAGTTAAGGCTGGCTGTGAGGGTAGATTTGCAGTTGAACCTACCGCTGAAAGAGTCAACAGTAGAACGGCCAGCAGACAAAGGAAAGCGGTGATGCGCGACGATCTCATTTGTCAATACCTCGGGTTCTAATGACGCGGTCGTCGTTGAATTGTGCGGGCTCAAACCAATGCGATAAACGAAATTTCTAAACGATCTGCGACGATAAGTCAATGATTTTGCCGACATCGGATGGACTATTATGAGCACCACTATATTGGGGCTTAGGCGGACCTGAAAACAACGCTGAACCACTACATGAAAACCCTAACTAGCCGGCTCCTTTATTGCTGGCCTAACGGCGGCCGACAAGCCAAAAGCTTATCGACCAGGACGGACGGAGGTGCTTATTGAGTATGAATTTTCGCGAACTAGGAAGAACTGGCTGGAGAGTTTCACCGGTCAGTTTTGGATGTTGGGCTATCGGCGGTTCATGGGGTCACGTAGACGACCAGGAATCCTTGCAGGCCCTGCATCGGGCCGTGGATCTGGGAGCTAATTTCTTCGACACGGCCGACGTTTATGGCGACGGCTTAAGTGAACGTTTGCTTGCCAAGCTGAAATGGGAACGTAAAGAAGAAATCATCATTGCAACTAAGGCTGGTCGCCGTCTCGATCCACACGTAGCCAGTGGTTACACAATTGAAAACTTAACCGGTTTTGTAGAGCGTAGTCTGAAAAACCTCGAAACAGAGTCGTTGGACCTCTTACAGCTTCATTGTCCTCCGGCACAGGTCTATTACCGGCCGGAACTATTCGACGGACTCGATCGGTTAGTCGAGGCGGGCAAGCTGCGCTACTACGGCGTGAGTGTCGAGAAGGTGGAGGAAGCTCTCAAAGCTATTGAATACCCAAACGTACAAACCGTGCAGATAATTTTCAATATCTTCCGGCAACGTCCGTCTGATCTTTTCTTCGCTGAAGCACGAAAAAGACAAGTCGGAATCCTGGCGCGCGTACCTTTGTCGTCCGGAATGTTGGCAGGCAAGCTTACTTCGCAAAGCAAGTTTGAGAGCGAGGATCATCGAAACTTCAATCGTCACGGCGAGGCGTTTGATCGCGGTGAGACTTTTTCAGGGGTTGACTACGAAACCGGACTTAGTGCGGTCGAAGAGTTACGTGCCCTGGTGCCTGCGGGCATGACGATGTCGCAATTTGCTTTGCGATGGATCTTGATGTTTGACGCGGTGACCTGCGCGATACCGGGTGCTAAACGTCCAGCGCAAGTCGAAGAGAACATGAAAGCCACTGAGTTGCCACCGCTAAGTGACGAGACCATGAAAGCAGTACGTTCGATTTACCAGAGTCGCATTCGGCCGTTGGTCCATCAGTACTGGTAGTTCGTGTTTTTTCTGCCGAGTTCCTGATCAACGACTCAGTAACGATTGGGAGTTGTAATGCTTAGATTCAGATCTTATCGATCTGGTGGACCAGAAAGTCAGTAGCCGGTAATCGGGGTTCCTTGTTCGGACAAGGTTCTTCCGAAATTAGCTCAAGAGATAACAATGAAAACCAAAATGGTCAGTTGTTTAGGTCTTCTACTTGCACTTGGAGTAAGTGCCTACGGCCAAAGGGCTACGACTGCAGCTGCCACAGGCTCTTCGATCACTCTGCAATCGATCAACTTGAAGCCAAGTGGCGGGGTTCGTCGCCTCGTGATTGATGGACTGTTTTACGAAACAGCAAGTGGTCGTGTGGCGCTGCCGGACTTCAGGGCCACCGTTGGTCCCAAAGCCTGGTCCAAGGAGCTTCACTCGACTGATGGCAGGACCATCACGGTTGCAGTGAGCCCGCAAGCTAAAGAGTTTTTGTTAACGATGAAAGCCACACCGGCTGACGACATCATCAAGTGGGGACTAGCTGTCGATGCTGGTCCAAATGAGTATTACACAGGTTTGATGGAACGCGTTGTGGATGGGCCACAGGCAAAGTCCTGGGCATCGGGAATTCAGGATGCGATGAATCTCCGGGGACAAACGGTCGATATGATCGTCAAACCCACAACTTCAATCTATGCACCCTATTACCTTTCATCTCGCGGTTACGCAGTTTTTGTACAGGGATACTGGCCCGGCTTCTTTGATTTCGCCAAAGCCGACGCGCGTCGAGTAAAGATAGAATTCGAGGGACCATCGTTCGCAATGAAGATCTACACAGCGAAGGATCCTGCGACCCTGGTGCGTCAGCACGCGCTCGATGCTGGCCCACCGTTCATGCCTCCTAAATGGATGTTCATGCCTTGGCGCTGGCGTGATGAACATACACAGCGTCCAAATTATTACGATGGCACGCCGGTGACTGCTCCTTTCAATTCCGAGCTCATGGAAGACATCCTGATGATGAAAGCTTTCGGGATTCCTAACGGAGTGTATTGGATTGATCGACCGTGGGGACCGGGCAAACCATGGGGCTACGACGATTTTGAGATCGATCAAAACCGTCTACCAAACTTCGCCGAAATGGTGAAGTGGCTTGATGCAGATAAGACGAAAACAGTCCTTTGGATTGCGCCGTTCTTTCAAGGAAAGATGATGAGCGAGGCGCTCGCTAAGTCTTATGTGTTGTCAGGCCAGGTCAAACCACTGACGGGTAATAACTACCCGATGGTAGACCTTACCAATCCTGCGGCTAAGGAGTACTGGCAGAACGGGATTGCCAAGTTGCTGAAATTAGGAGTTGCGGGCTTCAAGCTCGACCGAGGCGAAGAGGACATTCCGGAAACTGGTACATACAAGGTGTTTGACGGTCGATCGATTCGAGAAAATCGAAATGCTTATCCGGTAATGTATGTTAAAGCGGTCTACGATGTGGCGAAGCAATATCGGGGTGACGACTTCTTTCTCATGCCCAGGGCGGCCTACACCGGGAGTTCCGCTTACTCGGTCTTTTGGGGTGGCGACGTCGGTGGAACGCAGGAAGGACTAAGAGCGTCGATCATTGCTGTGCAGCGTTCCGCAGTCATGGGATATCCGAACTGGGGGTCGGACATTTGTGGCTACAATCAACAGCTACTTGAGCAGGAAGTTTGCGGACGTTGGCTCGCATTCGGCGCGTTGAATCCAATCATGGAGGTTGGCCCAACGCGGAACGTTGCTTTTTGGAACCTGCCTCGTGAGCCCAAGTACGACAGTCAGCTGATTGCAATCTGGCGTTTGTATGCGCGACTTCATGAGCGGTTAATCGACTACAGCTATGCTCACGCGCAAGAAGCCTCCAAAACTGGTATGCCGATCGTTCGTCCGTTGTTTCTGGTAGATCCGCTGGCTCCCTCAGCGTGGTCCAATTGGTGGACCTATCTTTACGGAAGCGACTTGGTGGTATCGCCGATATGGGAGAAGGAAAAACGCACTCAGGAAGTGTATTTGCCGGCGGGAAGTAGTTGGCGAGACGCTTGGAATCAAACCAAAGTCTATAAAGGTGGCCAAACGATCACGGTGTCAGCTGAGCCACATCAGTTACCGTTATTTGTTCGGGTGGGCTCCGATCTTTTTCTCGGAGATCTGAACCAGGAATGGAAAGAGTCCGTTGCAATAGCGGAGAAGAAACCCGATTTGAGGAGGCTAGACGCCGAGTTGAAGACGTGGTGGGACAATCGCAAAGCGGGCGGTGCTCAATGAGATGGATCTCGACCCTCTGGCTTCTAATCCTCGTCGCAGTCTTCCTTTTTTTGAGAACTGATCAAGCAACTGCTACCGAGATTACAGTGGCCCAAGATGGTAGCGGACAGTTTAAGAGTATTCAGGACGCTATCATGTCAGTGCCGGCGGGGAGTCCGGAAAATCCGGTAGTGATCAAAATTAAGCCTGGCGTCTATAAAGAACTCATTTATGTTCAGCATGAAAAACGGTTCTTTCGTTTGATTGGGGAAGACGCCACCAAGACGGTCCTGACATTTGACCTTAATGCCAACATAGTTGGCCCAAACGGAAAGCCGATTGGAACGTTTCGTACGCCTTCGACCGTAATCGATGCGGACGATTTCAAGGCGGAAAACATAACTTTTGAGAATAGTGCAGGGCCTGTGGGACAGGCGTTGGCCATCCGCGTTGACGGAGATCGCGCGGTATTTCGTCGCTGTCGATTCTTAGGTTGGCAAGACACGGTCTTTCTTAATCGCGGGCGACAATATTTCGAGGACTGTTACATAACGGGTCACGTCGATTTTATTTTTGGCGCGGCCACTGCTTTCTTCGAACGTTGCCATATTCATTGCCTTCGCTCTGGATACATCACTGCTGCTTCAACCTACGACTATCATCCTTATGGCTTCGTCTTTTCAAGTTGCAAAATTACGGGTGAGTCTCCCGACGTGAAGACTTACTTAGGCCGTCCCTGGCGTGACTTTTCGGCAGTCGTCTACCTAAACACAGAGATGTCGGATGTCGTTAGACCGGTAGGTTGGCACAATTGGGATCTTCCTGCGCGCGAGAAGACTTCACGTTATGCTGAGTTCAACAGTACTGGAGCGGGAGCAAACCCTAAGCTACGAGTTGCGTGGTCAAAGCAGTTGACGAAGTCGGAAGCAAAAAAGATCACCGCTAAGAATGTGTTGAGCGGCGATGATGGTTGGTCTCCAGTGAAGTAGAGAAAGAGATCGTCGACGATCATTAAGTACTTCTCGTGCAGCGGCTGACCTTAGCACTTCAATGATTTCAGAATGTCCTCTCTGGCTGGCAATTGACAAGGCTGACTCACCATCCACTCTCGTGTTCGGATCACTACCGTTCGAAAGCAAGAGGCGAACTCTCTTAAAACGCGGCGCCGATCCAAATGCAAGGCCAACGGGTGCGCAACCCCTTCAAAATAAACAGTATCAAGCAGTCTTTTAGGCCACTGGCTTGCCCAGTGGTCTCTAACGCTCGTTGCTACAAATCGGTTACGTTCCCCTTCCAGCGCGCTTTGCGCGCCCAGGAGAGAAATCCACGATCAATGATTAGCAACGACGTAAGAGACCACTGGGCAAGCCAGTGGCCTTAAAAACCACTAGATACTCTTTAGTTTGAAGAAAATGAAAGTCGAGCGAGGTGCGTTGAAGAAGATGAATCTTGATTTGCCGCTATTCTCCCTTTCTGACTTGTTCTATTCGGACGTTGAATCTTGAAGTTCTTGTAGGTCCTGTCGGAATCAATAAGTACACTTAATTTTAGCGATCATTCCAACATGTGGGTTAGGAGTTCATCAACGTGGATTCGAGTTGTGTCGAGGAGGGGAATACCATTGTGTGACTCGTCGCGCAGCAGGAGCGGCAGCTCGGTCCCGCCTAGTATTAGACCCTCGATCTGTCTACTCTCGATCATTCCGTCAACGATCTTGAGCAGTTGAGCCCTTGTTTCAGGAAGGAATACATTATTTAGCAATTCGCCCATGTACTTTTCGTGGATATAGTTCTGCTCAGCCTCACCTGGCATGATGAGATTTATGCCTTCACGAGAAAAGACTTCTGGGTAGAAGCGGGCTTGCATCGTGAATTTGGTTCCGAGTAGACCAACCATTTTCATTCCCAGTGACTGCACTCTTCGACACGTCGCCTCAACGATACTTACAAGAGGAAGGGAAGTGCGTTTTTGAATTCGATCAAAAACTCGGTGAGGTGTATTAGAGGCCATAGCGGCGAAATCTACACCGGCCTTTTCCAGTTTCTCAATTTCAACCACCAGGTAATCTGTGGCCAGCTCAAGTTCGTCGGCAGTCATCCATTTAATCAACCTTTGGAGGTCGACACTATTGATGACCACCGGTGGATACTTACCGCCTGCTCGTTCTCGACAGCCGGCGACCAGCAGACGGTAATAGTCGATCGTAGATTCAGGCCCGATGCCGCCGATTAGCCCCAGGGTTTTCATAAAGGGTTAGTCAGTGGTCCGTTGTCCATAGTTAGTGGTCCGTATGGTAGTCAGAGGAACCTTGTAAGATCCATTGAGCAATGACCAATGGAGCTGACCACGGACAACTGACGACGGACCACTGACAATCACTGATTTCCGCCCGCCGTACTTATCTCGCCAATATCGTATTCAGGTTTCGACATTCCCATTAGCCATCTATCAAACCAGCCTACGATGTGTTGCAGTCGTTCTATCCTGTGCCACGGTTGACCTGAACGCGACAGCTCATGCGTCTCATTCGGAAAGCGCACCATCACTGTTGGTATCTTCCGATACTTCAGCGCTCGAAACATTTGTTCGCCACCAGATCCTGTCGGTGTCCGGTAGTCAGTTTCACCCAGTATCAACATCAACGGAGTCTGTACTTTATTGATGTAGGTGATGGGTGATCGAGCCCGATAGTCTTCTGGATCTTCAAACGGCGGCGCTTTGAACCAGCTTGGCTGAAACAATGTAAAGTCGGCCGTGTACCACCAGTCTGCCCAATCAGCGATATCGCGCTGTGAAACTGCCGCTGCAAAGCGAGTTGTCTGGCCAATGGTCCAATTGGTCAGCAGACCTCCACCGCTTCCTCCCGTTACGCCGAGTCTCTTCTCGTCAATGTAACCGCGCTTCAACAGTTCATCGACGCCAGCCATCAAGTCCTTGTAATCATCGCCAGGATACTTGTACTGAATGATGTTCCCAAACTCCTGGCCGTAGCTCGTACTGCCCCGTGGATTTGGATAAAGCACTACATAGCCTTTAGCCGCCATCCATTGAAACTCGTGATCAAAAATAAAGCCGTACGCCGAGTGCGGTCCGCCGTGAATGTTTAGAATCAATGGATACTTCTTGTTGGGATCGAAATCAGGTGGCTTTTGTACCCACGTCTGAACCTTCTTGCCATCGAAACTTGTATACCAAACTTCCTCGGGCTCAGTTAGATTCAGCTTTGCAAACAGCTCATCGTTGATGTGTGTAAGTTGGCGCGGGGTACCCGCGGTGCCGTCAAGCCAAAACAGGTCGCCGATTTTGGTGGGGGTCGAAATGAGTAACGCGAACTTTGATCCATCTGCAGTTGGCCGAAAACTGACAACGGCTTGATTTCCAGAAGTCACATCAGTCTCACGACCGGTCGTCGCATCGAAAGCACCGACATTTGCTTTTCCTTCTTTTGCGAATGTCGCGAATATCCGTTTGCCGTCTGCAGACCACACTGGCGGATTGCCACCCCCTCCTCTTGGCGCGGTGTTGTCTCCACCAACACCAGAGCCCACATCGAAGTTGAAAGTTTGAGTTAGATTTTTTGGTTTTGCGTTTGGAGCAATGTCCATCACCCACAGATCAGGTTCGGTATATGACTGTACCGGTTTTGAAACCGACGCGTAGAAGGCGAACTTCTTGCCATCTGGACTGACAGAGAGTGCGGCAGCCCCCATATCGAAAGTCGTCAGCTTTGATGGCTGGCCACCGGTCACTGCTACTGAAAAGATATCGGTGCTGGGTAGCTCGTAATAAGGTTCGTCTGTGTGGTCCGAGACAAAATAGAGAGTGGTGCTGTCCTTGGACCATGCGACGTTGCCATCGTCAAACCTTCCATTCGTCAATTGCTTTGGAGTAACTTTTTCGTCTCCGGTGCGTGGAGCGTTGATAACCCAGATGTGCGTCGGATGTTTGTTGTCGACGTAACCCGCGCCATTTGAGCGATAGATTGCGCGTGTGATCACACGCACGTCCGACTCGCGTTCTTCAGGTTTTGGACTAGCCGCGGGAGAAGGTGAAGGTGTGGCCTGACTGCGTGCTTGAGCTTTCGCGAGTTCTTCAGCTGTTGCGCTGTTGAGGAAAGAGATCATCTTTCCATCAGGCGACCACTGTGGTCCTCCTGCACCACGCGGCAGTGATGTAAATGCAAACGATTCGCCACCGGACATCGAGAGCATGAACAATTGCGGGGGCTCGGGTCTTCCCTCGCGTTCTGCAGAGCGCACGAACACCAGGTACTTTCCATCGGGAGACCATCTCGGCGTCGAATCTCGCGTACCATTGGTCAATTGTCTGGAAGCGCCGGTTGCTACATCGACTGTCCAGATCGCCGTGTTGTAATTGTCTTTGCGATCGTTAACCGTCACGCGGGTGAACGCGATACGCGACCCGTCGGGAGATACCTGAGGGTCAGCAATCCAGGCAAAATTGAAGAGATCTTTCTCGGTAATATTGCGTTTTTGCGCAACTGCGCTGACGGTCAAAGAGACAACTATGACCAGAAGGAGCGAGATACGAGTTCGCATTGAAATGTCCTTTCGGTAAACGGGCTGGCGAATTGGCGCAGGTATTTTACTCTGAAGAGGCTGGACCTATCCACACAAAATGGAGTTCACCTCTGCGTCTCTGCGCCCTCAGCGTCTCTGTGTTGATCCCTAATGGAAGATTGGATTCAAACGCAGAGACGCTGAGAACGCTGAGACGCAGAGGAAACAGGGTCAGGACCTTCTGTACACGTAGTACACTACGCCACCTTTATCGTCGGTTAGAAAAAACGAGTCTGGGCCAGCTCGAAAGATATCGCATGGTCGGCCATTGACAACTCCGTTTTGAAGAAAACCAGTGATGAAGTCCTCCTGACGCGATGAGCCTTTGGCAACGCGCACGACCTTGTAGCCTCTTCCAATACGCTTGTTTGTCGAGCCATGCAACGCCACCAGAAACGAATCATTCAACTCTTCTTTGCTTTGCTGGTCGAAGTACTCTAGTCCAAGCGGAGCACCATGAGCGGGCAGCGAAACACTGAGCGGAGGAACCGGCCGGCAGTCAAACTTTGCACCACGTGGATTCAGCTTCGGATCAATATAGATCCTTGAGTTTGCTTGAAAGCAATAAGGCCAGCCATAGTTTGTGCCATCTTTGATGAGACCCATCGTATCGGCAGGTCGATCAAGTCCGAGATGATCTGCCCCCATGTTGGTTGCGAAAAGTTGTCCGTCGATCCAGCGCAAGCCCACTGCGTTTCGAAGACCGCGCGCAAAATGACGTTGATTTTTTCCGTCTGGATCCATCTCGATGATGCTGGCGCGAACGTCTTCTTTTTCCTCGCACGCGTTACAACTGCTCCCCACGGAAATGTAGAGTTTGTCATTCCCTCCTACTGAGATGGTCCTGGTAAGGTGCCAGCCTCCATATTTGTATCCAAGACCATAATCAGGAAAAGTCGCTAATACTTCCGCCTGTCCTGAAGGTTTGATCGAGCCAGGCGCATATTTGTAGCGCACCAAACGATCTGTAAGGGCAAGATAAAACCATTCGATTCCATTCTTATCGGTGTAGAAAGCGACGCTGTTAGGATTTCGCAGGTTAGATAGAAAAGTCGTCACCTTCTTGAACCGTTTCGTTTTCTCATCAAACTGTTCAAGGATGTAGACCACACCTTTCTTGTTGTCGGTGAGGTTAAACATATCAGTAACGAAGATCCGGTTGTCGGGACTCTTCGCCATGAATCGAACCCGCTTGAGTCCTTCGGCTGCGACCTTAATCTCGAAGTCTTCAGGAAGATTTAGTTGAAATGACTTTCCGTTAGCGAGTGAGACTTTGTGCTGTGTTAGGTTCAATGGTGCCGCAGCAACGCGATGCACCTTCGCTACAACGATCATTCGTTCGAGATTGGTAGCAGGTATGACAGCAAGGACGACGAGGAAAATGGCACTAAGCCGTTGGGGGAATTTTGCAGGTGTTCTCATACGGGTGAGAACAATACCAGAAAAATCATCCTGGTCTAATTTGTAAGGGTACCGCTCCACTAGAGACGGTTCAAATTGTCGGCCTCAAGCTATTTGTTCAGTCACACGTTGACTCGCAGAAATATTTCCTCGTTGGAGGGCGCCTAGTAGGTCGGAGACTAAACCGTTGAAAAGCCCATCATATACCTGACTGATAACTTTGCTTTTGCCCCGAAGGGGCAATGCCTCAAAGCCCAGGGTTGCCGCTTCGGCTACCCTGGGAACTGGAGTCAAGCGAGTCTCAACCGCAACGCGGTTGAGTCAGTGACTAGAGACGGCCGCAACCCCGACGAGTCGGGGTTGTAAGATTGGCGTTTGCGTTCTTCCCAGGGAGCCGAGGCGGCAACCCTGGGCTTTGTTGCATTGCCCCTTCAGGGCAAAAGCAATCTGTTGTTCATCAAAGAGCGTAGGTGAGTCAAGTTGATTACCGTTGAAACGGTTACTTCTTCGTAATGGCGACTGAACCCCAACCTAAAGGTTGGGGAGAATGAGAGGGGAGCACGAGAGGAAGAGGGAGCTTGAGGAGGAGCATGAGATGGGGAATGAAATCAGTGCTGTAGAACTAACTGGAATAATTTGGTTGATGCCGTGTTTACTTTACAATACGGCTTTGAGCCTCGATCGGTAGGCGAAGCCGTGTGTTAGTGATCTGCGATGAGTGGGAGCTCGAGAGCACTTTTCAATAGCGAGGCAATGCAGCACATCGATGCGCTGTTTGGTTATGCCATGTCTTTGACTCGTAACCAGTCAGAAGCAGAAGACCTGGTGCAGGAAACTTATCTAAAGGCTGTACGCGCCGCAGCACAACTTGCTCCGGATAGTAACCTTAAGAGTTGGTTGTTTGTGATCATGCGAAATGCATGGCTCAATCAATTACGACATCGTAAAAGTGCACCACGCCTGATTGAACTTGACTCGGAAGATTCCAAGCCATGGTCCAATACACTTCAAACCTCCAATAACCCGCATGTCATCTACATGAGAAAGTTGGATCAACTTCAAGTGAGGACGGCGATTTTAGATCTACCAGATGCCTATCGTGAGATCGTGATACTGCGTGACATTGAAGGATTTAGTTATCAGGAAATTGCGAACATCCTGGCCTGTCCGGCTGGAACAGTTATGTCCAGACTTGGACGAGCGAGGGAAAAACTCCGGCAGATGCTTTCTGGTTGGCAACCCAGGAAGAAAGCGAGGTCCGTCTGAACAGAATGTATAGCTGCGAAGAAATGCGAGAGCGGCTAACGCTCTATCTAGACCATGAACTCCAGGGTGAAGAGTTGACCGCCTTTGAGTTTCATGTGCTCAACTGCGACGAGTGTCGAAGTCTAGTTGAGAAGGAACAGCTATTTCTGAACTCAGTTCGCACCGCAGGTCCGCTAAACGTGGCGCCGCCTGAACTTCGCTCGAGAGTTGAGGACCTTCTGTTACGGAAGGAATCGGAACCAGTTGCGACTAAGACTCAACCTAAGCAGACTCGTACCAAGTTAACCTGGGGACTCGCTATAGCTGCTGCGGTGTTGGTCATCACGCTTCCGCTGATTGCCTGGCGAGTGCTGCAGCGTTCCAATGGACCAAGAATCGGACAGCCATCAAGTTTCGCGTTGATGTCCGCTGATACGCACTTGCGTCGTACCAGAGGACAACTGCCCTTGGAAATGGAATCGGGAACCCCCGGACAGATCTCGAATTGGTTTTCGAACAAGGTCAATTTCAGCGTTAAGCTTCCGAACTATCAAGACTCCTCTGGACAGGAAAAGCTTTATACACTCGAGGGCGCGCGCTTGGTGGGTTTTAAAGAAGACTATGCTGCGTATGTTGCGTACCGCATGAAAGCCAGACCCATCAGTTTGGTAATAACGTCGGCTTCGGTTGCACAGCCATCGGGTGGTGAAGAGATCACAGCAAAGGGCCTAAAGTTTCATTACGACGCGATCCAGGGGCTCAAGGTGCTGACCTGGTCTGACCGCGGTCTTACGTACGCACTTGTTTCAGATTTCGAGGAACGTGGTCAGCAGTCGTGCATCGTCTGTCATCAAGGTGCCAATGATCGCGATTTCATCGACCCTCTCAAACCCCATCATTAAGTTAACTTGCCGAAGAGTACATCTGGATAATCTTCTCTATTGCCCGCTGGCAAACCTTGCAAAAGTGGTCGGTTCTGGAAAACATAATGCAATCCACTTCAGGGCGGTAATAACCCTTAGCTTCATACATTGCGCCCTCAAACGCTCCGACCTGGCCAAAATGCTTTTCCTTAGAAAACATTGCCTGCTCGTGTGCCAGTTCTTCGCGAAATAATGCTTCCATCTGTTCTTCAGGAGCCTTGTCTTTTCTCAGTTGCACTCGACGCTTTTGAATGTCGAGTGAATACGCTTCAAACTCTGCTTTGTTCCAGGGCGTTGGAATGGGTGTCGTTGAGGCGAACGGTGATACCAAGTTTCGCCACTTTAACAGACTAACGTCAAGAAGCGCGGTTACATTTGGCTCCCACGGCTCGACGCGTTCTGTAGTTGGACCGTATGCAACTGAAGAGGTGTAGTACTCATCCGCGAGTCCGGCGAAGTGATGTCCAAACTCGTGGACAAACACATAATTCCCAAACGCATTATCAGCAGCTACGGTGCTGTACAGATTAAAAATACCTCCGCCTCCATAGGTGCGATTGTTTGCGATCACCTCGATAAACTCGTAAGGCGCAAAGGCGGCGGTTTTTCTTAACGCGTGGTTGTCAAATGTCAACACATAACGTTCAGACCCGAACGCGTCGTAGGTCGCACCGACTGGAGAGTCACGATAGATGCCAGTTGAAGGACGGGAGATTCCCGACTCAAAAGCCGGCGGACACAAACCCCAAACATTGAACCTTTGCCGGTTTTCCTTGAATGGCGAGGTCGAAAAGAGAACTTCAGTAAGCCGCCGCGCATCGGCTTCAAATTTTTTGGCTTCGGCCGCTGTGTATCCATCCCCCAAAATAAGGAAATCCACCTTCGTTGTTGGGTCTCCCATTTTCTGAATAGCAATTAAGGGAGCCGGCGAAGCGGATTTGGACCTGTCAACAAATTGATCCTTTGGGTCGACGACTGTAGTCCAAATCTCTAAAAAAACATTTTTGGGGTCGCGTTTCTTGAGAACGACTTCAACGGGCTCGGTTGGTGCAGGGAAGCGTAACGACTCCTGGAATGTCCGGTTCGCAGTCTTCGCTTCGTCGGTTGACTCCCACTCTCCGTAAATGGAAGCGAAACCACGCGAGTAGAGGACCTTTTTTGTCTTTTGATCTCGCACTTCGAAGAAGTACTTGCCGAGATTTGAAGTATCGATTGCTTGTGACAAGTCACCGGGCCAGGAAAGCGGTTCAATGACGACGCGGTCGACGCTAAAGATCTCTTTTGCTGCGTTGCCGCTGTGATAGTAGTCGAGGCGCATTGTTTCAGTTGCCGCCATACTTACGATTGCAGTCGACAGAACTAGTACCGCTACCGTTAGTGATGAAAGAAGAGTTCTAAGCATGCCAGGATTGTAACAGGCCAAAAGCGGTGGTAGGCAAGTACAAAAGAGACCTTCGAGCCGCGAGTTTTTGCCTTCAAAACCTAAGCTAAGTCGCAGCTTGTGATATACTTCGGCGTCCGAAAGCACCTCATGATCAATGCAGTAACCAGGTCATAGGTTTCCCTGGAGAGTAGAGTAGTTACCAAAGGTGAGTAGCGTTCTTGAGATCATTCCTCTCGGCGGTATCGGCGAGTTTGGAATGAATTGTATGGCAGTACGTTTCGGCGACGAGATGTTGATTCTCGACGCCGGCATGGGCTTTCCTGAAGAATCCGCGTACGGCGTCGACGTTTCGATACCCAACTTCAATTTTCTTGAGGAGTATCGCGACGCGATCACCGCCATCATCCTGACCCATGGTCACGAAGATCACCTGGGCGCACTTCCTTATCTCCTCAAAAAATTTAACGTCCCTGTCTATTGTTCTCATTTCACCGCAGGCCTGGCAGAAAGCAAGCTGGACGAACACGAGCTTTTGGGTGATGTATTGCTCCACCGCGTTGAACCACGCGACGTCATCAACGTCGGCGTTTTCAGCATCGAGTTTATTAGAGTCTCACACTCGTTAGTTGATTGCTTTTCACTTGCCATAACGACACCTGTTGGAATCATCATCCATACCGGTGATTACAAAGTTGACGAAACACCTGTTATCGGAGAGCCGATAGATCTCCGTTCCTTCAGAAGGTATGGACAAGACGGTGTGCTAGCTCTTCTGTCGGATTCAACCAACGCGACGGTACCGGGTCGAACACCTTCAGAGCGCGCAGTGATTCCTGCGTTTGAAGAAATCTTTACCGAGGCGAAAGGCAGAATCATTGTTGCTGCGTTTGCATCGTCAATTCACCGACTGCAGATTGTGATGGATGTTTCGCAACAATTTAATCGACGCGTTTGTGTTCTTGGTCGTTCGATGCAGAAGAATGTTGAGGTTGCTGATCGACTTGGATACCTCGATATACCGGACGGCTTGTTGGTGTCGCTGAATGAAGCGAAGCAGATGCGGGACGAAGATGTGGTCTTCCTTGTGACTGGCTCGCAGGGGGAATCGCGCGCAGCACTCTCGCAGATGTCAACCCAGAGTTACAAGGGGCTAATGGTTGAGGAAGGTGACACCGTTGTTCTGTCAGCCCGAATCATTCCAGGCAATGAGCGTTTGATATCGCGAATGATTGGTTTCATCTATAAACGTGGTGCCAACATTATTGAAGAGAAGCGACGTCTCGTACACGTAAGTGGTCATGCGTCTCAGGAAGACATACGAATCATGACCGAGGCAGTCAAACCGAAATTTGTAGTGCCGATTCATGGCGAGTATCGCATGTTGTTCCGGCATAAGGAGTTTGTAAAAAACCATCTGGGATACGCGGAAGAGAACATTATTCTAATCGAGAATGGAGACGTCCTCGAACTCGATGGCGAACGCGCGGCCGTGATCGACAAAAGAGAAATTGGACGCACGTTTATCGACGAGAGTGGGTTTGAAGAGATCGAGAGCGATACCGTTCGAGAGCGTAAACAACTCGCGTTCGAAGGCACCGTTACTGCTGTGGTTACAATCGACGCAGATACAGGTGAACTTATAGGGGAACCCCGAATCGTGTCGAAGGGAGTCAGGGGGTTTGGTACATCGAACGGTTTTGCCAGGGTCGAGACGAATAAACCCTCAAGTTCCTTGATTGATGACGCAAAGAGGGTGATTGCGGCTGCTACCACTGGAGCTTCTCGTCAAACACTCGATGATGAAAGCCTGTTGAAAGAGCACCTTCGCGTGGAGCTAAAGCGATTCATTCAAAAACAGACTGGCGCGAGACCAGTGATCACTCCCGTAATTGTCAGGGTATGAAGCGAGCTCGAATAAGCCTCGCGAAATGATTTCGCCCTAAATAGATTCATCCTTGAACCATTGGACAGACAAGTCAGTCTTACTTACTGGAGCATCTTCCGGTATAGGTCGAGGACTGAGTCTGGAGCTGGCTCGTCGCGGTGCGACTGTTGGATTAGTAGCTCGACGTTCTGATCTCCTCGCAGAACTCGTGCGAGAGATCGAATCGGCGGATGGTAAGGCGGTAGCCCTTGCCGCAGATGTTTGCGATGCGGCAGCAATGCGATCTGTTGCGGACCAGTTTCGTGCTGCGGTCGGTCCGATTGATACGTTGATTGCAAACGCTGGAATCGGAGGCGCGAGTCACGCCATCAACTTGAACCCGCAACAAGTGACACAAGTCATTAATATTAACTTGCTGGGTGCGGTGAATAGCGTCGCGGCTGTGATACCAGAAATGACTAATCGTGGTCAGGGGCAATTGGTCGCCATCTCCAGCCTGTCAGCCTACCGAGGCTTGCCCAAGTCAGCCGCGTACTGTGCGAGCAAAGCTGCAATGTCGGCATTCTTCGAAAGTGTAAGATTAGATCTGAGAAATACTGGAGTCAGTGTCAGTATCATTCATCCCGGTTTCATAAAGACACCGCTTACTGCTGGACGGGAAGCCAAGATGCCCTTCCTGATGGAACTGGATGATGCCGTCGCCAAAATTGTGTGGGCCATTGAAAAGGGGAAGAAGAGTTACTCGTTTCCCTGGCAACTCGCGAGTATCGTTCGACTTGGCATGGTGATGCCCGATTTCATGTACGATGGGATTGCAGCCAGAAATTCGTTCCGCGAATGATTCTTGATGATTACTGAAAAGCCATTCCGAAAACCATAACTCGATCGCCACGAGCATTCTAAAACCCAAAGACTCAATCAATGACAATTCTACAAGCCATCATCCTCGGTCTCGTTCAGGGACTGACTGAGTTTATTCCTGTCAGCTCCACGGCTCACTTGGTCTTTGCTGCCCGAGTTCTTAACCTCTACGGTGGTGCAGAGCGCACGTTGCAAGCGGAACAAACCACCGCGACCATCGCTGTTGTTCAACTAGGTACATTACTGGCCGTGTTGATCTATTTCGCTTCAGACATCATCAACATACTTCGTGCTTTTGTTGGTGACCATTTGGCGCTGATAGGCGGACGTACAAGTCCGGGCCAACCAAAACTCTCTCAGAATGCGTGGTTGGGTTGGTTGGTAATCATTGGTTCGCTACCCGTCGCCACAATCGGACTAGTACTCAAGAAACAGATCGAAGGACCTGCGACCAAGAACTTGTGGGTTATCGCTACCATGATGATCGTGGTCGCACTTCTATTACTTCTGGCTGAGCTCGTTGGGAAAAGGAAACGAGGAATGGACCAGTTGGGAATAGGCGACGCCTTAGCCGTTGGTTTTGCACAAGTGCTGGCATTAATCCCAGGTTCAAGTCGATCAGGTTCAACCATAATGGCCGGATTGTTTGCGGGCGAAACTCGAGAGACCGCCGCGCGATTCTCGTTTCTGCTTTCCATTCCTGCGATTGCTGCGAGTGGCTTGTTAGAGCTTAAAGAAGCTGTGACAAAGTTGCCTCCAAATAGTTATGGAGCTCTTATCGTTGCGACCATCGTTTCTGGAATTGTGGGTTATGCCTCGATTTTCTTTCTGCTTCGCTATTTGCGAACACATTCCACCGGAATCTTTATTGGCTATCGCTTGATTGTCGGGTGTCTTATTTTGGTGGGGTTGGCTGCGGGATTCATGTCGGCCAGTATTTGAAGGGTTTTGTTGGGTAGCAATTGAACATTTGGACCCTCCGTGACCCACGGACCATCGTCAGCAAACTATTACCAGTGCTAATAAAGACGACCTATCAAAATTAGTCCGATTTACGGTAAACTACCAGAGCCCCTTCCTCTCCGGAGTCGAGCCCAGCTCGCCCGCATTACCAGAAAACCTCAAAAAGGGCGGTGATTGTTCATGAATGAGAAAGAAGTGCGGGGAGATGCTGCGCCTTCACAGCGGCCCCGAAGTCCCCGTGTCCCCGTAGAGTTTGCCCTGCAAGTTGAAGGGACCGATCGGGCGGGACAACCGTTTGAAGCCAGAGCAAAAGCCACGAAGATCAGTCGCGGTGGCGCGACTTTGATCATTGATGTTGATGTAGACCTGGGCTCTATCGTAATGCTGGTCCCCCCATTTGGCGGCCGACTCCCAGCAGAAGTTAATGGCTCCTGGAAGGACGAACTCGACGGCGATAAGCGAATAGGAGTAAAACTCCTGAATGCGGATGGTTGGTTCGCTGAATAAGATAACAACCCTCTTTTCCTAGATTTTTCCACTTTACCTCTCAGGGTTTTAGCCCGTCCTACCTAAGTTCATAGTATGCTTATCGGTCCATTGAAGGACCGATCGCGCCAGGGCTAAAGTCTGACTTCAAACAACTTCAGTAGCTTTATCCAACATCTGAGCTTATCTCAACAGGACTTTCGGGTTGCGGGTTCTGCAAGGGCGTGACACCATTGCCTACCGAAACGGATCACCACGGTGTGACTTCGAATAGCAGGAAATACTTGAACTTGATTAAGCGATGCAGGAACTAGTTAAGAAACGGGCATTTGGAATTGGATGGCGAGCGCGAGTGCCAGCACTTGCGAGAATCGCCGCGCTGGTATTGTTCGCGACAGGAATTATTGTTGTCGGGGTCTCATACTACAAGCTCCGGAATAATAAAGGAGTGATAGCAAAACCTGGTGCTCCTGAACTCTCCAAAGAGATTACAGGCTACGTTGAGAACTACGAACAGCGAGTCACAAAGAACAATCGACTTTACCTTTTGGTGAAGGCCTCACGCGATACGACCTTTTCAGATGGGCATCATGAGCTGGACAATGTGAGTCTCGTAATTTACCCGCCCGAAGGCGAGGTCCCTGATCAAATAACCGCGAACAAAGCAATCTCAACTCCTGGCAACTCCCAGATTAGTTTTGCCGGTAATGTAAAGATAGAGACAAAAGACAAGCTCAAGGTGAACACGGAGTCGCTGGCGTTCGATCAGGATAGCGGATTCGGTACCACCGAAGACCTTGTCTCCTTTGAACGCGAGAACGTTACCGGAAGATCGATCGGCGTTGTAGTGCAACAGAAGATCAAGAAGCTTGATTTCAAGAAAGACGTCGAGATCACAGTTACGCCGCAAGCGGAACCCAACAGCGCAAAAAAGACGCTTTCGAAACCGGTAACTATTAAGGCGGCAAGCGGGTCCTTCGAGAACGAGACACTGAAGTTTTCCTTTGCGGGTGGCGCTACTGTTGAGCAGGATCGCGACATCATGAGCGGTGACACTCTCTACGCAGTATTGAACCCCGCAAAACGACTCGAGAAAGTCGAGTTGAGAGGCAACGCGTATCTCCGCGCAATGGAACCGGGGAATGCAGCCGAAGTCCACTCGAAGGATATGGATTTCTTTTTGGACGAGAATCAAAGATTACAGCGTGCCGTTGCTCAGGTTGGTGTGATCGCCCGCAGTCTGGATGCAGATTCTGACATGCAGCTGAGCGGTTCTGACGCACTCGTGCTTGTTTTTCAGACGAACGATACTCAGAGTTTACTTAAGCAAATGTACGCCGGCGGTCGGACAGTTGTTACTTTGTCGGCTCCAAAATCAAAGCCAAACGATCCAGCAGCTGCGAGTAAGCGTTTGACCGCTGACTCATTGAAACTGACATGGCGGACCACCGGGAAGGATCTTGAAAGAGCGGAAGCAAACGGAAATGCAGAATTATTTGTTGATCCTGTAGTCAAAAATTCAAAAGCAGAAAGAAAGACTTTGACGGCATCCCAGTTTGACTGCAGTTTTTTTGACGCCGGTAATCTCACGAAGAGTTGTAGCACCAATAACAATTCCAAGGTTGTCATGGAGCCTATCGAACCGTCGCAAAAGAGAGGAACTCGCACGATTACTGCGCAGACTATGAACACGTCATTCGTAAGAGAGACTCAGGACGTGGAGCGAGTTGAAGCGAATGGAGACGCGAAGTTTAACGAAAACGATCGCAACGGCTTGGCTGCGAACATCACTTACATTGCTTCAGAAGAGATGGTCCGGTTGCGCGGTGGCGAACCGACAATTTGGGATTCTCGTGGTCGGACTAAGGCAGTCGAGCTCGATTCTGATTTAGCGAACAAAGTCTCGTACGGTCGAGGTAAGGTTTCCACAACTTACTATAGTCAGGAGCAAACGAACGGAGCTACGCCGTTTGGCAAGGTAAAGAGTCCGGTTTACATCATGAGCGATCGCGTTGAGTTTCGTCATGAATCCGGTCTCGCAACATACAGTGGGAATGGACGCACATGGCAAGATGACAATTTTGTTAAGGGTGACAAGCTAGTCCTGTACATGAATGAGAAGAGAATGGAATCGTCAGGACATGTGCAAACTGCAATTTACAATTCCAAGCGCAAAGTAGATGGGGTACAAACCGTGGTCCCTGTCTTCGCGACGTCTGATTCAATGTTCTACTCCGATGCCGATCGCATCATTCACTACCAGGGGAATGTCGATATTAAGCAGAGTCCGGATCGACTCACTGGCGGCCTCGCAGACGTCTATCTTTCCAAGGATACAAACGACATGCAGCGGACGGTTGCGGAACAAAATGTGGTACTGACGCAGCCCTCGCGAAAAGGGATCGGTGATTGGGTCGAGTATACGGCGGCAACTGAGATAGCGGTCTTAAAAGGAAATCCTGCCCGTGTGCAAGACGCAGAAAAAGGCGACACAGAAGGTGCCCGATTGACCCTCTCTGTGCGAGACAGTAAAGTCACCGCTGATGATTCGCGTGGACCATTATCGCCAGGAAGAGTTAGGTCCACCCACAAAATCAATAAGAAACCATGAGGAGTCTGAACGTAGCATTTGATTAAGATGCAGGCAGAGGATTTGCGAGTCGAGGAAGGACGCGGCAGAGAAGTAGTCGCTGCGCAGAAGACCCCACCATCACTAGCCACAGGCCCTGGCACCTCACTTCAGAGTAAAAACCTGGTTAAGAATTATGGTCGTCGACGAGTAGTAGATGACGTGAGTCTGCATGTAAATAGTGGCGAGGTGGTTGGGTTGCTGGGAGCAAACGGCGCCGGCAAAACGACAACCTTCTATATGATCGTTGGGCTCGAACGACCAGATTCTGGAAATGTATCACTGGGGGACCAGGATCTAACAAAGTTACCAATGTATCTTCGCGCACGACTCGGCATCGGTTACCTGCCACAGGAACCGTCAGTATTTCGTAAAATGACCGCGGCCCAGAACATTTTGGCCGTGTTGGAAACAATGGGCCTCCGACGCCGGGAACAACTAAAGCGCCTTGAAGAATTACTTGAAGAGTTTGGAATTAGCCACGTGAGAAACACACGTGGAGATGCATTATCAGGGGGCGAGAGGCGTCGTACAGAAATCGCTCGTGCCCTTGCGACTGAGCCTAAGTATATACTATTAGACGAGCCTTTTGCGGGTATTGACCCCAAGGCAGTTGATGATATTCAAAATGTAATACTGTATTTGCGGGATCGAGGTATCGGAATACTAATTACCGATCATAATGTGAGAGAAACTCTTGGCGTAACCGACAGAGCATATATAATGGCTGAGGGCCGAATCTTCAGATCCGGCAAACCCAGGGACTTGACAGAAGACGCAGAAGTCCGACGACTTTATCTCGGTGAGAAATTTCGGATGTGAAAGCCTGACACAAAATTCCTACCTGATCGGTTATAATCTCCCCTGCGCGAACCAGGCGTACCAATCAGAAATTCAAAATGTAGTGCAAACTGTACTTGAGGAATGTCTCTTAAACTAACTACCAGCCTCTCTCAACGACTCGTCCTGACGCCCCAGCTGCGCCAGCGAATCGAGATGTTGCAAATGACGTCGCTTGAGCTCACCGATCTCATTCAGCAACAACTGTTGGAGAACCCTGTCCTGGAGGAAGTGCCAAGCCAGGAAGAAGTGCGGGAGTTGGCAGAGAAGGTCCTCGACCATCTGGCAAGTTCTGACTCCGAAGCGAGCTTTGAACCCAGCGGTGATACAGAATTAGGCAGTCCGAGTTCGAATGGATCTGGCGACGTGGCTGTGGTTAACACAGGCGAACTCGACCCCAGCATTCTCGCCAACGCTGAGCGTGGCGAAGAGATTGGTGGCGATGAAGTTGTCGGCGATGAAGTGTCGCGAGACGCCTTTGAAGAGATCGATTTTGGACGTGAGTTCCAGGACTATCTCGATCCCGGTTACAAGACGCAGGAAATTGAATACAAAGAAGACGCTCCCACCTTCGAACAGTTTCTAACCAGACCACCATCACTGGCTGAGCACCTCGAATGGCAACTCCACATGAGTCCCATTGAAGGTGAAGTTCGCGATGCCGCAATTTGCGTGATTGGCAATTTGAATGCGGATGGCCGGCTCAATGCGACCAACGAAGAGATGGGCGCAATGGAAAACTGTTCCGAGGAAACTGTCGAAAAGGCGCGGCAGGCAGTGATGCGACTGGATCCAGTCGGATGTGGCGCTCGGGACGTAAAGGAATGCCTACTGGTCCAGCTTGAAGTGTTGGGAGAAAACGACCGGCTCGCGACAATGTTGATTGCAGAGCATCTGCAGGATCTGCAACAGCATAAGCTACCGCATCTTTCGAAACAGATTGGTGTTGATGTTGAGTTGTTGCTGGAAGAGTTACAGTTCATCCGATCACTCGATCCATATCCGGGCCGTCGTTATTCCTCCGATGAGCCGATTCTTATCAGCCCTGAGATCTATATTGAAAAGCTTGATGAGAATGACGACGAGTACATAATTTACTTCGCCGATGATGGCAGTCCTCGTTTGCGTGTGAGTGCACAATACCAGCAGATGCTAAGCCAGGGTGTTAGCAACGAAACGAAGAGCTTCATCAGAGAGAAGATGCGTTCCGCTGTGGACTTGCTTCGTAACATCGAACATCGCAGACAAACAATTTACAAGGTCGTCGAGTCAATTGTTCAAAGGCAAAGAGATTTTCTTGATCACGGAGTCCAGTATATAAAGCCGATGATGCTCAAGGACATTGCCGAAGACATCGGAATGCACTTGTCTACTGTATCGAGGGTGGTCAATCGAAAATATGCACATACTCCTCAAGGAGTTATTGAGTTGCGCCGGTTCTTCACCGAAGGAATGCTGAATGAAGATGGTGAAGAGATTTCCACTCGCATTATTAAGTTACAGATCAAGAAGCTGATTGAGGAAGAAGATTCGCATAATCCGATAACCGATGATCAGGTCGTCAAGATCCTGGCCAAGGACGGAATAAAGTTGTCGCGCAGGACCGTCGCAAAATATCGTGACCAAATGCAAATCCCCGGTTCGCGCGAGCGTCGTGCGGTAGTGTAACGCGCCCCCTCCGGCTCGACGTGGCAATCTCAGGTTTAGTATTAACTACTGTTGCGTATTGCCCGGACGTGTAGCCGGCTGCGCATTGCTTTCTTTGCACAGGACCGAGGAGGGAGTTAACAGATGAAATTTGAATACACTGGTCGCCACGTCGAAGTATCACCTGCAATTCGTCGTCACGTTGAAGGCCACTTTAAGAAACTCGATCACATCTTTAACGATTCCACCCTAAGCACTCACGTAATTATCGACGTTGAAAAGAACCGCCAGATTGGAGAGATAGTTGTCACCTGGCGGGACTATACTCTCACAGCGAAAGATACAAATGCTGATATGTACATGGCGCTCACCCGGGCCATGGCCAAGATTGAAAAGCAGGCAGTTAAGCTTAAGAAGAAGATTATTGACCGCAAACAAAGTGGTAGATCGGTGTCGCGAGTAGCCCCACAGCCTGACGGACACCTCGAGGCCACTCCCAGACCTCCACGAATCGTTGCTGCGCGAAGGTACCCGGTAAAACCAATGACTGCTGAAGAAGCGGCCCTCCGGCTATCTGGTGAAGCCGATCAATTCCTCGTCTTTCGTGATGCCGACACCGATCGACTGGGAGTTATTTACAAACGTAAAGACGGCAACTACGGTCTAATTGAACCCTAGCAAAGTAGAAGAATCGACAACGCAGCCAGTCTCAACTCTCCGCGCGTTTTCTGCGTCCTCTGCCTCTCCGCGGTTGTGATTCAGGACGACAAGCTTAAGTATGCTCGGATGCAAAGAGATCGGCACCTCAAAGAACGCGCAGCGAGTTGAGTGGTCCTAGTTTGAGGGATTGATCAGAATGAAACTCATAACAAGACTCAAAGGTGTAAACAAACTCGCCGATGGTGGTAAGCGGAGCGGAACGTAGTAAACTGTACCGGGACTAGGTTCACCGATCTGGCAACGATGGCCCGCAAACAAAAGCAAAATTCACCCCAAGCACATTCTAATAACGCTCCCGACATCGTGATCATCACCGGACTAAGCGGCTCCGGCATGTCGTCAGCTACAAATGCCTTTCAGGATTTGGGCTATTTCTGTGTCGACAATCTTCCGACGACGATGCTCCAAACCTTCGCCCGGCTAGTTACGTCTGACGACGACGAGAAGGGGATTCGTCGAGCGGCGCTGGTTATAGACATTCGCGAAGGTAGCTTTCTGGCTGACTTTGATCATCAGCTTGCGGGTTTACATGACTCGGGGCTGAGCGTCTTTGTGCTTTTTTTCGAAGCCTCCAACGACGTGTTGCAGCATCGCTTTAGTGAAACCAGGCGGCCCCACCCTGCTGAACGTGGCGCTGGTTTACTCGACGCGATCGTTGCCGAGCGCCAGGCTATGTCGAGGATTCGCTCACATGCGGATCAAATAATAGACACTTCTGAACACACCGTTCATACGTTGCGGAGCTTTTTGCTGGACAGGTTTAGTCCAGAGAAAAAAGGAGCTCCGATGCGTGTCCAGATTCTGAGCTTTGGACACAAGTACGGCAACCCCGGGGACCTCGAATTACTCTTCGATGTGCGGCACTTGCCCAATCCTCATTTTGTTCCCGATTTGAAGCGACTATCAGGTCACGACAGTCGCGTTGTGAAATATCTTCGATCCCATAAAGAGGTTCAGGAAACGCTCGATCGTTTTACAGACCTTCTGATCTACCTACTTCCACTTTATAAACGGGAAGGAAAGTCTTACGTTACAGTTGGTATAGGCTGTACCGGAGGTCGTCATCGATCCGTTATGGTTGCGAATGCGCTCGCCAGATCCTTGAGGCGAGCCGGCTTCGATGCGACCGCCAAACATCGCGATGTCAGGAAGGTAAACCGTTCACAGTTTCGGTCTAAACTGTTGAAGGTATGATTCACAGTTAGGAGGCAAAGATGAGTAACAATCCTCAGCAGCCTTCATCTCAGGTAGAAGTGAAGAAAGCGTCCGGGGTCATCGTCACCCATGGACACCTCGCGGGTGAGTTTCTAGCCGCCGCGGAAATGATTACTGGGCCAATTTCGCATATTGCTGCTGTCTCGATAGGTTGGCACGATGATGTAGATGCGGCGCGTGACGAAGTTCAGCGTGCCATCAATCGGGTGTCGCAGGGAAGCGGAGTTCTTTTGCTAACCGATATGTTCGGCGGTACGCCGACTAACATCGCTTCAATGTTTCTCGAAGAAGGTTCTGTGGAAGTGGTCACTGGAGTAAATCTGCCGATGGTTATAAAACTGGCAACCTCGACATCTGAGGAACCACTTTCAGAGATTGCGCGTAAGATTTGTGATCAGGGAAGACAAGGCATCTACCTTGCTGGCGCCTTACTTGCCCCTCCGGGCAAAGATGGAGCAGATTGACGTGGAACGAAGACTGCGAGTGACGGGTCGGCTCGGGCTACACGCACGTGCAGCCGCCAACCTGGTCCGAGTCGCAAGTCAGTTTCGAAGCAACATTACCCTCCGACGTCTTGACGGCCGTCCAGACGACAAGTTCGAAGCAGACGCAAAATCAATTCTAAGTCTACTTAGTCTCGCTGCAGGTCGAGGCACGGAGCTTGAGTTGTCGGCCAACGGTGTTGACGCTAAACAGGCCCTTGATGCGCTCACGGGTTTGTTTGAACGTGACTTCGACGAGTATGAACGAATTCAGAAGGAAACCATCGCGACCCCCAAAGCTGAGTTGCGATGTAAAGGACTTGGTGTGTCCGACGGTGTGGTCATCGGTCGAGTACTGCGTCTGCAAGATGGGACCAGAGATGTTTACCGCGCGGAAATTCAAGAGTCAGAGATTGAACGCGAACGACGCCGTTTTCGTGCGGCGGTAAGGTTGTCGCGCAAACAACTCGAAACAATCAAAGAACGTGCGGAGAAGGAGTTTGGGCGGGGGCACGCGTATATTTTCGACGCCCATTTACTCTTCCTCGAAGATGCAAAGCTGTCCCGCGATGTTGAAGATCACATCGTGCGCGAACATGCCAACGCTGAATGGGCCGCCAGAGTAGTCGGCGATCGTCTGCTTTCAATCTACAACGAAGTCAATGACGAGTACTTGCGCGAGCGAGGAGCGGACATCGAGGACGTGATCCAACGCTTGCTGGCAAACCTAACCGGTGAAGGACGCAGCTATCAACACCTCTCAGAAGATGCGGTGATAGTTGCGCAGGACTTGTTGCCTTCATCGATAGCTGAACTGGATCTCAATCACGTCAAGGCGATCGCCACCGACGCAGGCGGCTGGACGTCACACATGTCTATCATTGCCCGTGGACTTGGTCTAACTGCTGTTGTTGGGCTGCACGACTTTTATCATCACACCAGAAGCGGGGATCAGATTATTGTCGACGCAAGACGCGGCGACGTCATTCTACATCCCACGCTAGTTACGGTTGGACAATACGAGTTTACTGCTCAGGATCCAGCCATCGTCGCGTCGATGGAAGGAGACGTTGCCTCCGGTCCGGTTATTACGAAAGACGGTGTTTCAATCGCGCTACGGGCCAATGTTGAGTTGCCGACTGAGTTCGACGCTATTAAGAAGTTTGGTGCTTGCGGCGTGGGTCTTTTTCGGTCCGAGTTTCTATTATCAAAACCTGGGTTAATGCTTTCCGAAGACGAACAGTACTCGGCCTATCGCGCTCTGGTCGAAGCCGCAGGCGATGATGGTGCAGTCGTTCGCCTATTTGATGTCGGAGGTGAAGTCGGAAGGGATTTCACCGAACGTCCGGAGCGAAATCCAGCGTTGGGGTTGCGTGCAGTCAGATTTGATCTGCGCCATCCGAGTGTGATGCGGACGCAAGTTCGAGCAATCTTGCGCGCCGCTGCTGCCGGGCCTTTGAGTATCGTAATTCCTATGGTGGCAGATGTCTCGGACGTGCGAATGACGAAAGAAGTGATCGCCCGGGAAGTTCATGCTCTGGAATCAGAGGGGACATCGTTTGAGCGAGTACGAGTGGGTGCGATGATCGAAGTGCCTGCTGCGGTGCTGACGTCAGAGAAAATCGCCAAAGAAGTAGACTTCTTTGAGCTGGGAACGAACGACCTGGTCCAGTACACGCTTGCAGTCGATCGCGGTAACGACGCCGTGTCCGAGTGGTTCAGGACACTCCATCCCGCCGTCTTGTATGGAATACAACGCAGCCTTCAATCCGCTAGACAGGCCAACATCCCGATGATCGTTTGTGGCGAGATGGCCTCGACGCCCGCCTACGCAGTTCTGCTCGTTGGGCTTGGTTCTGTTGATCTCAGCATGACTCCGACCTTGATACCGCGAGTGAGGGCGGTAATTTCCAACATCGAAGCGAGAGTCGCCAGGGAAATCGCGCTGCAATGTTTGGAGTGTGCGACCGCCGATGAGGTCGAGGAAATCGTCAGGTCTGAGTTTCGAGAACGTTGGCCAGAAATTTTCTCGCTAAAGGCATTACCGGCCAAAAAGACCTGATAAGCGCAAGGTCCCATCTACTAAAATTTCTAAAAAAGCGGCCCTTTTAGGCATTTATCTATTAAGACTGCAGGTTTCAAGCGCCCCGAAACTCAGGTCACAAACGGCCCCAAAAGGAGACGCGAAATGAGAAAGCTAGTCGTCGCCGCTGCCATTGCAATTTACTTCTTGAGCATCAGTGCCTTTGCTCAGGTGCGTCCATCACTTACAAGCAACAACTATCCACCTACAGCAACCTCCGTACTGCCTTCGACGTCATCACGCACCGAGACGGAATCAGTCAATCCTGAACTCACCGGACAGTCGTGGGGTAACGCAACACTAGCAAGTGTTATGGAACGACCGAACCAGACCTTGGTCAACTCAGCAGAGATGGACTTCGTGAGATTGACCCAAACGTACAAGGTTGGGGTTGGGGACATCTTAGATATAAAGATTGCGGGTGTCGCAACCTCAAGTTCAACTTTGTATACAGTGATGCCGGGTGGCTCGCTTGATTATCCTTTAGCAGGAAAAATGATCAGTGTTGCAGGATTGACTCCTGAAACGGATCCTTCGCTTCAGAATGGAGATCGGGTCGAGATGCTTCGAAATTAATTGACGATTGATTCAATGGTAATGCAGGCGGTCCCTGAGTTGGGCCGCCTTTTTTCTTTTAGTTTCAGTGCATATCCAACCAAACTGTTTATAATGTCGCGCCGACTTACCTCCATTGCTTAAGCAACAGTGCAAAGAGATCGAATGACTAAATCACCAAGGATTTTGGTAAACGCATTGATTGGGAAAGCGGTGCTCGAGACACTATTTGTGGCAGTGTTGGCAGTTGTTACTTATTCGGCGGCTTTCCCGCCGACATTCCACGGTTGGGGCGAAGTCGACATACGGTCGCAGGCGATCGCTGGATGGGCCGTCAACAATGCTTCGCCCTGGCAGAGAGTTGAGGTCCAACTCTTTGTAGATGGAGTCTTAGTCAGTACCGCTACTGCAAACCAGTCACGACCGGACGTTGCCAAAGCTGGGTGGGCCAAAGACGAGTGGCATGGTTATCAATTTAGGCTGCAAAAGCTGAGTCGAGGTCTACACGAAGCGCGAGTGTATGCAGTGCACGCTAGTAACAACTCAGAGCGGTACACAATGCAGCTGTTGGGAGATCCAATTAACTTCCAAGTGGATGATAATGGCCGTCTGTTGCCTGTCGCTCCAAAACGCTAATCCAAACAATGGAACAAACGGCAAGTAAAGACTTGAGTCAACGAAGGGACCTGGCGACCTGGGAGATATTGTCTGTAGTTGTTTCGTGTCTAATCGCAGAATGGGCGGTACTTGCCCTCGTTGGCGGCAACAAAATACTGCTTGCAATACCAATCCTGTTTGCGTTGGGACTGATGTTCGTTTCTCACTGGACGCACAATGAAGGTGTTCACGATCTGGGATTTCGTTTGGATAATCTTGGAGCTTCCGCGAGAAGTGTGCTGCTTCCAACCGTACTGGCAATATTGGCGATCGTGGTCTTGGGTTGGTTTCTGCGAAAGGGACAGCCGCCGGCGAGCTTACTGCGCCCCAGACTGCTGTTAGTTCCGATTTGGGCTTTGTTTCAGCAATATGTTCTGCAGGGCTACATAAATCGCCGGGCTCAGACGATTCTTGGTCGGGGTGTTGGGAGCGTCATGGTTGTAGGCGTGGTCTTTGGTTTAGTACACCTGCCGAATCCGATCCTGACGCTCCTAACACTTCTTGGTGGGTTAATCTGGGCGGCAAGTTATCAACGTCAGCCCAATCTCTACGTAATGGCGTTATCCCATACAATTGCATCAATTGCAGTCGCCGTTTGCATTCCGCTAGAGGTGATCAACGGACTTCGAGTTGGGTTTAAGTACTTTGGCTAGATGGTTTTTTGGCCAGGTTTACATCGCCTATACCTGTTGAACACCACTTTGCTATAATCCCGCAGCCTTGCAAGAGAACAGGTCGGGCGGTTGCTGCCGGCGATTGGATCTCTTAATGAGACCAAAAAACCGGGAGAGGAAAGTCCGAACACTAAAGGGCAGCGAGCCCGCTAACGGCGGGGCGTTCAATGGTTTAAGTCGAAACTCTTTGAGTTTGGATGTAACCGTTGAATGACGACAAGTGCAACAGAAAACAGACCAGCCTTTCAGATAGGGGATTCACGTCCTTTATTTAAGGTGATGGGTGAAATGGTGCGGCCCGAAACGGGCTTAAAGTAAGAGCGCACCGGCGCGTATGGTGACATGCGCGGCCAGGCAAACTCCTCGCAGTGCAAGACCAAATAGGGAGGCGTTACTAGGGCTGCCCGCCCGAATTCCGATTTGTCGGAATACGACCTCCGGGTAGGTCGCTGGAACCAGTCGGCAACGTCTGGTCTAGATGAATGATCGCCACTTCGATCGGTTTCTGAAATATTCGGAAAGTCTATCGAGGTACAGAATTCGGCTTACAGACCTGTTCGGCAATTGCAGGGTAAATATCTCACTAAGCTCAGAAGAGAAAGGTCGACGACTGATGGCTAATCGCAAAGGAGTTTTCATTGGCGCTTATGTGCCAAATCACTTGAAAGAATCTCTTCGTCGCCGCGCCGCCGCTGAACATCGCACACTCTCACAGGAAATTACTAGAATTCTTGAAGAGGCCGTACACGGTCGAGGCTTGCCAGCTGGAAGCATTGACCGCCGTACGAAGGAGTCGCAGCCTCGACGGCGTGCAAGCGACCCAATGCCTCGACGCAGGGCCGCCGATGAGCCGTACGGTAAGCGTTCGGAAGATGACAGAGGTTAATTAACTCCCAACAAGAGTATAAATTGAAGTACCTCATAATCGCTGCGCTGGTTGGTCTTGTTTTTGTGGTTGTCTACACACGCCTGCGCCCGTATCTGCAATTGCTTGGGAAAATAGTTGAGTCACTCAAGGTGGTTGCAGCGGCCGCGGACGATCCGCAGAACTCTCCGAGAGATCGGGCTGGTCTCGAACGTAAACTGGTCCGGTGTGCAAGTTGTGGAACCTGGATTCCTTCGGATCGCTCAATGAGAGCAGGGAAGGGTTCCGCTACCTATTGCTCGGCCGAATGTCTTGAAGGGAAGTCATCGACGCAGGGACGCAAACTGGCAGGATAATCGCTTACGTGGCGTCTTCCGGCAGGAGATTTCCGGCCTCGCGGACTCCACGATTAGTGTCGGTAAACCACAACACGACTAAGCCAACGACGAAGAAGAAGATCAGCGAGAGCAGTGCCTGACGGTAAGAACCTGTCCGTGCGATAACGATGCTGAAGAGTAATGGGCCCATCCATGAGGTTCCGCGTTCTGAAACCTCGTATAGACCGAAGAACGCGGCTTCCTTACCAACCGGAATCATTCTTGAGAACAATGACCGTGAGAGTGCTTGTGAGCCACCTAGCACGATTGCGATCACAGCTGCCATGATCCACGCCTCAGTCACAGTGTGTAGGAAACGATAGGCATAGATAACGATCCCTGCCCAGATTATCAGCGACACGATGATCGCGTTTTTTGTCTTGATCAAATAAGCGAGTCGTTCAAAGATAAGTGCACCGAAGACGGCGACAAATTGGACCATCAGAAAAATTTCCAGAAGAAAGATCGGGTTTCCGCCCGGGAAGAGCTCCTGTTCAAGGAAAGCGCTGGCCGCGAAGATCACAGTCTGGATTCCGTCGTTATAGATCAGATAGCCGATCAAATAACGTAGAGTCAGAGGTAATCTGCGGAGTTCTCGGAAAGTCTCGAAGATTTCGAGAAATCCCGCGGACAAATATCCACGCCCAGGTGGCAAACTCTTACTCTTCGGTCGAGATTTCACTAGAAAAAAAGTAAACAGCGCAAACCCACCCCACCAGACTCCGGCAGATAGGAAAGAGAGTCGCACCGCCAAGCCAGTTGATATTCCTAGTGCCTCGGCTTTTGTCACGAGCAAGAGATTGAGAGCAAGGAGAATGGCCCCACCCAGATATCCGTACGCAAAGCCGCGGCTTGAGACTTTGTCGGACTGATCCTCTGTCGTGATCTCGGGTAGAAAAGAGTTGTAAAAGACGATTGAAGCGCCAAAACCCACATTGGCAATAATGAAGAGGATCCCACCCAGGAGATAAAGGTTCCCGGCCACAAAGAACAGCAGACAATTGGCTATCACCGCAAGATAACAGAAGATAACCATTAGTCGTTTTTTCAAGTCTGAGTAATCGCCGAGTGCACCAAGGATAGGCAACAAAAAGACCTGGGCCCCTACAGAAATTGAGACGCACAATGTTGGGAGCGATTTAGCGGTTACAGATCCCAGGAAACCGAGATTCATAACCACGCCATTCTCACCGACGGCTGACTGAGCGAGTCTGGTTAGATACGGACTAAAGAGGGCTCCGACCACAGTAGTGTAAAACGCTGAGTTGGCCCAGTCGTACATTTTCCAACCGAACAACTCACGAGGATCGTTCTTCTTTAAACTTGAATTCGCAGACTTTGCTGTTGGGACAGGCTGGGAAGAATTCATCTAGGTTTCTAACGGGTCCTTGAGCAGCGCGACAATGGCAGGCGTAATGTCGGCCAGGTTTTTGATTCGAGCTGCAACAAAGTTTCGTTGAGCTCCCCAGACGATAGTCGGCACTTGGTGGAGCGTATGATTGCGGACCGACAAGTCTTCGATATTCCCGTGATCGCTGGTGAGTATAACCGTAGTTTGTTCAAGATCAAGTCGTTGCAGTAGCTCGCGAATAAACTTCGCCAACCGCGTTAAGACTAACTTCGCCAACTCCATGTCCTGAGCATGACCAACCTTATCAGTTATGAAATATTCATATAACGTGAACCGATTATCTTTGACGATCTGTGCCAGGATCTCGGCAGATTCCGCTTCGTTTCTCACCTCAACATCCTCGCCACGTTCAATCAAGACCTGGTTCGTGAAGTCCATAAAGACTGCATTTCGCTTCTTAAGATCTTCAACGGTACGAAACGGAATCTCACCTGCCTCAACGGCTGCTGTGGTCGCAGAAATCCATCTCGGACGTTCGGCAAAGAATCGACTAGTGTAAGCGTTTGCGAAAGTTACCGGCTCAACTCCAGCGTCTTTGAGTTGACGGAAAACCGAATGCTTCTGAATGATCTCGAGTAGTGCTTTGTTGGGAAAACCTTGCTTGTGATACCCGACTGCTTTTGGAGCATTCACTCCGGTGAGGATGGTCGTTTGTCCTGACGCACTCTGTGGTCTACCTTCCACGCCGAGACACGCATCCGTAGGAACCACAATTCCATTGAGAAAACTTGGAAGCGATTCATTTTGAAATACCGCAATTGGAATGGCGGCGTCGCCGAGGTAGCTAAAAGGATTGTCAGGACCGCGCTCCCCAATGCCCAGACCATCTATAAAAAAGAGTAAGACTGACGCCTCAGTCGTCATTGAGCAGGCCACGTTCGCGATAGAGGTTTAACTTGTTATGGAGAGTCTTCAAACTTATGCCCAGTAACTCGGCTGCGCGCGTCTTATTGTTTTTTGTCTTTTGCAGTGTGCGCATGATCATCTGCCGCTCCACTTCTTCGAGTGGAGTACCGACGGGAAGCGTTAAGGTATCTTCGTTGCGCAGGCGCTCTCTTTGTTCGATTGGATACGGAGCAAAGTGATGACGTTCGATCTGTTCACCAGAGCAGATGATTACGGCGCGCTCGATCACGTTGCGTAATTCGCGAACGTTTCCCGGCCAGGCATGAAACTGCAGTGCACTCAGTGCTGACGGGCTTAAGAAGCGCGCGGGTCTGCTGTGTTTAGTTGCAAGTTGCGTTACCAGGTGTTGGGCCAACAATGGTAAGTCTTCTTTTCGGTCAGCAAGGGGAGGAAGATGAATTCCAAATACGTTCAACCTGTAGAGCAAATCATTCCGCAGCTTACCTTCCGACACGGCTTGTTGCGGATGACGATTTGTGGCAGCCAAGAGTCGAACATCAACCTGAACTTCCTTCCGACTTCCCAGACGTCTTACCGCGCGCTCTTCTATCACTCGCAAGAGTTTCGCCTGTAACAGGGCCGGCATTTCGCCAATTTCATCCAGCAGCAATGTTCCCGAATCGGCCAGTTCGAAACAGCCTTGTCTTCTTGAAGCCGCGCCGGTAAAGGCGCCTTTCTCGTGGCCAAATAACTCGGATTCCATCAACGATTCAGGAATGGCCGAGCAATTAATTGCAACAAATGGCTGATCGCGGCGGGGACTCAGATTGTGGATAGTTCGGGCAACAAGTTCTTTACCTGTACCCGAGTCACCAGTAATCAGGACCGAAGCCGAAGAAGGGGCGACCTGTTCAATCAGCGTATAGACCTGTCGAATTTGGTCAGACTTTCCAACTAGCTCACCAAACGCACCACGATCCTGAAGCTGTCTTCGAAGAAGTTCATTTTCTTGTTTTGCTAATGAAAGTTCGACAGCGCGGTCTACAACCAGCCGAAGTTTTGCGGGATCGATCGGTTTTTCGAAATAGTGATAGACACCTTCATTTTGTAACGCATTAACGGCAGCCTCTATCGAACCCTGGTCCGTCAGCAAGACGAACGGCAGATCAACATCCTGGGCTCTTAGTTCGCGGACGAGTCTTAATTCTTCGGCATCGGAGCCGGAGCCACCGTCGACGACGATCGCGGGTTTTTCTTCATTGACAATTCTTACTGCCTCCGGGACGTCCTCCGCCACGAAAGGTTGATAACCCCAACTGTTAAGCAGTTCCACCAAGGTGGACCTGCTTTCGCGGTTTCTGTCGAAGATGAGTACGCTTCGCGATGACATCAAAATCAGTTTAGCACAGCCTCAGGGCGCAATTTTTAGACAGCTTAATTTTGAGTGTGGTCTGAGGTTTGTCGAATGGCATTGAGTCTACAAGAGTCTTATCAACTATCGAGCATAGTATTCTGCGATCTCTCGCGCTAGCTCAGCCACCGTAAACTGCGATGGCTTGATATCAACATGGAGTCCATACTCTTCCGCAGTGGCAGCTGTGACGTCACCGATACAAGCGATTGTCAGACCTTTCAACTTTTCGCTCAAGTCGTGAGTGTCAAAAAGTAAAGCAAGGTTCCTTACAGTAGAGGAACTCGTGAATGCTACGCAATCGGTATCCGCCGCTAGCATAGCGCTAAGCTTTCCACGATCGAGGTTTTCAGGCACTACGTTTCGATAGCTGGCAACGATGTCAACGCGAGCGCCGGCGGATTCGAGTACTCGCGGTAAGTGGTCGCGACCAACCGCTGCTCGTGGAATTAGGATGTTCAGTCCTTCCAGATGTTGCTGCCCGCCAACGAAATCACTTAGTGCGTTATAGACCCCTTCAGCTTTTGAGACTTGCGGTAAAAGGTCGACGTGTATATGAGCATCATGTAATTTGGCTGCAGTCGCTTCACCAATCGGGCAAACTCGAATGTCGTCGAGTTCAGAAATTGGTATCCCTTTGAACTCAAGTCGCTTTAGAAAATAATCTACACCGTTCGTACTGGTGAAGATGATCCAGTCATAACCGTACAAATGATCGATGGCTTCATCGAGTTGATGGTAATTCTCGGGTTCTCGGATCTCTATTGTCGGGCAGAGAGTTACCGTTGCACCATACTGCTCAAGTAAGGTTACGAACTCGCTGGCTTGCGTTGCCGCTCGAGTAACTACAATAGTTTTGCCTGCGAGCGGGGACACCATCTTTTCTAATTTCCATTGAGAATCGAAGCAGCGCCGAGCGCGATAAGTTTTTCAGCCAGCTCGGCGCCAACTTCTTCAGGATTTGCGATTAAGCCTGTCACTTGGTCGCGAATGAGCCGCGAGCCGTCGCGCTCTGCTACAAGTCCGTCCAACTTAAGCTCATTTCCGTCGATAACGCCGGCGGCGGCAATGGGAAACTGGCAACCACCGCCAAGGCAACGCAGCAGAGAGCGTTCGGCAAGACAAGCTATTCGCGATTGGAGATGATCGAGTTGCCGGATCAAATTAAGAGTTGCGCTCGCTTTGGACCGGGTCTCAAGAGCTATCGCGCCTTGTCCGACGGCAGACAGCATTTCGGCAGGATCGATCATGAGACTGATGCGTTTGTTTTGCCCTAGCCGTTTAAGACCGGCTGTCGCGAGGATCAAAGCGTCATACTCGCCTTCATCGAGTTTGCGCAAACGAGTGTCAACGTTGCCACGTACGTCTTTTATGACGAGATCACTTCGAAGTGCCTTGAGTTGAGAAAAGCGTCGTTGACTCGATGTTCCCACAACACTTTGTTCTGGTAAGTCCATCAGAGACCGGACCGCGTTGGTGTTATCACTGCGCAGGACCAAGGCGTCGCGCGGATCTTCTCTCTCACAGATGGCGGCGATCAAAAGACCAACGGGAAGGATGGTTGGCAGGTCTTTGAGGGAATGAACCGCAAGATCGATCCTCTCATCAAGCAAGGCATCCTCCAACTCCTTCGTGAAAACGCCTTTGCCACCAATCAAAGTCAACGGATCTGATTTCACATCTCCCGTTGTTTTGATTATCTCGATCCTTACCTCAGTCTTCCTATCGATTTGTAGTAGTTGTGATTTGACGTGTTCAGCCTGCCAGAGGGCCAGTTTGGAACCGCGGGAACCTATTACGATTGAGTGATTCATGGGCCAATCACTCGTCAATACCGAAAGTATCGGCAGAGGTATCCATCGTGTCAGATTCGCTGGACTCATAGAACCGGCGCATCTGGTTCATGATGGGATGTGAGATTTTGTTTACTGTGGACATTAGCAAGGCTTCGATCGCGTTTTCCTGTTCCGGTGTTAAAGCACCAAGCCGTTTTCGTTGACGCTCCATTTCTGATCGTGCGACATTTTGTAGATTTTCACGAAGGGCCCCGATAGTTGGACCAACGTCCATCAATCGGAGAGACTGCTGAAACTGCATGACCTCAGACTGAACTATCAACTCAGCGCGCTCCGCTTCACGTTCACGCTCCCGAATGTTCGAACTGATGACAGACTCGAGGTCGTCGATATCGAAAAGGAAGACATTGGGTATGTTACCCGCGGCCGGATCGATGTTTCTGGGTACGCTAATATCAATCAGGCAAGTCGGACGGTTGCGACGTCTTTCCCGGGCACTACGAATCATCTCCTCAGTGAGCACATAAGTAGGCGAACCGGTTGAGCAGATAACAACGTCCGCTTCGCCTAAGAACTCCGGAAAGCCTTCAAATGGAATCGTTTCGCCACCAAACTCATCGGCCAGTGTACGTGCCGACTCCTCGGTACGATTTGCAATCAACACTCGTGAAACGCCGGCATTAACCAGGTGTCGAGCGGAGAGCTCAGCCATTTCGCCCGCGCCAATTAACATCACCGTGCGGTCTTTCAGCGATTCAAAGATTTTCTTTCCTAACTCGACTGCCATGTAGCTAATCGATACCGCGTTTGCGGCAATACCCGTTTCCGTACGCACTCGTTTGGCGACGCGAAAAGTGTGATGGACTAATCGGTTTAGGACTCTACCTGCAGTGCCTGCTTCTACCGCAAGTGAGTAGGCGTGACGTACCTGGCCCAATACCTGTGGTTCGCCAACTACCATTGAATCCAGCGACGAAGCGACTCGAAACAGATGACGGACTGCTGCTTCGTCGGTATGCCGATAAGCGTGTTTGCTGAGAAACCCTGTTGGCAAACGTTGCTCACTACCTAGAAACTGAGTTACTCGTTCAGTGCCATATTCGAGCTGTTCTGCAGTGGTTGCGCTGAGAATTTCCACACGATTGCAAGTCGACACAATGAGTCCTTCACGAACAACCTCGCCATCCACCAGGCGCCGCAAGCCGTCTGCGCAAGCGGCGTCGTTGAATGCAAGTAGCTCGCGTACTTCAACAGGAGCTGTCTTGTGGTTGACACCAACTAGAACTATCGACATTGACTGTGCGATCGCCTACCTCTGAGAGTTAGTTCAAACATTCAATAGAGTGAATAGACTGTTGAGACCAAAAACGTGGTAGCCGCCGAGTAGACGAGTACCGAAAAAAGTGCAAAGGACCAAGGCGAAACCTAGTACTCCCATCCACGCAGCGCTACGTCCTCGCCAGTTGGCAGTTGAGCGATAGATGGTTAGAAGGAAATAGAGTGCCCAGGTAAGTACTGCAAAAATCTCCTTTGGATCGTTGTGCCAGATCCTTCCGTCGCGAGCTGACGACCAGAGCATCCCAGTGACAATGCCAAGCGTAAGGAGCGTCAAGCCCAAAGCCGCTGCAGTGGTTGCAAGATCATTCACAGTGGTCAACGGTGGCAAGCGATGAAAAATGGCGCCGAAAGTCTTGAGCTTGAGTTCTCGTTCTTGCAGGAGATACATCACACTCGCGACGAATACAACGAAGAACGCTGCATACGCGAATATCAACAAGGTGGTATGAACTGGGAACAGCCAGGTAGTTGAAAATCCCGCCGGAGCATCTTGCGGTCCGGTGCTGGTAAGTATGGCCATGAAGGTGAGAACCGAAATCAAGGGCATGGTGAAAGCTCCAAGAGCTTGCGCCCGATATCGAAACAGCACCAGCGCATACGTTGCGACGAGCGCCCATGCCAGGAAAGAAAGAGTCTCTCTCAGAAAGAAGAGAGGATAGTGACCGTCTATGACCCAATCCGCGATTAGTGCGGCAGTATGCAGAATAAAGCCGGCAGCCATTGACCATTCTGCGACGCGCTGTAATGCGCGGCGCTTGTTTACAAACGCCAGAATGGAATGAATGGCGGCAATAATATACGCCGTCAAAACTGCGAGAAGTAGAGATCTCATCGGGGATTAGTACAGAGGGCCTTATTCTAGGTTATGCGCCCGATACACGGCAAGGTACGACTTTGCAAACGTGATAATTTTGGACTGGCTCAAGCAGTCTGTTCCCCTTTAGTCGGTGCTTTCGCAATCACCATTCAAGCTCTTCTGTCGGAGCGCGTACGTCCTCGTGCGCCGAGTCACGGTACAGACACCTTGAAAGAAGTCTCTCACTAACCTTAGCGCACGAGGACGTACGCGCTCCGACAGAAGAGCTTGAATGGTGATCGCGAGCCGGCCGACTAAAGGGTAACGCTCCTGTTACTTCAACGCAGCAAACGCTATTATCTCTGGTGTCATCTTAACGTTCGTACTTCGTCAGGCTTCCAAAGTTCAACTCGATTGATGTTAGGAACTTCAAATGTTGCCATTTCTCCATAGATTCTGTTTGGCGGTAGCTTTGGTCGCCTGTCTTACAACGGCGATTGCTGGCCAAATCAAGCCCAACCAAAGGAAGACTGAACAGCCGACAACCAAAACCGAACAGACTCCAGCAGAACCTCAGGATGTTGAGACACTCAAAATCGATACAAACCTGGTTATGGTGCCGGTTGTGGCCAGTGATCGAAATGGAATCTACATCTCAGATCTTCGTCAGGACGAGTTTTCAATCTCCGAAAATGGTGTAAAGCAGGAAGTTGCTTTCTTTGGAACGCTTGCAGCTCCGTTTCATGTTGTACTCATGTTGGACACCAGTGCGAGTACTCAGGAGAAACTAAGAGTTATTCAGAACGCCGCCTTTGCTTTTGTAGAGCAGCTGAAGCCGGCTGATCGAGTTAAGGTGATTTCGTTTGACGACCAGGTGAGAGATCTGAACGAGTTTACGAGCAACAGAGAGACGTTGCGAAGCGCGATCAATAGCACTCGTTCTGGAGAGGGAACCAGAGTCTATGACGCGGTTCAGCTTGCGCTTGATACGATTCGTAAGATTCAGGGCCGTAAAGCAATTGTCATTTTTACCGACGGCGTTGATTGGCACAGCCTCGAATCTAGTTTCCAAAGCACGGTGCGTGGCTTAGACGAAGAAGGAGTTATCGTTTACCCGATTAGGTACGATACGCGAGACGAAACTGAACGAATCGCTCGCGAACAAAGTGATCAGATGGGACCTCAGTTGCCTACTATCGATGTGATTCGCAGAACTCCTGGAGGTACCACGCCACAGACGTTCCCCAGTGAAGAGTCGATTCCGACGTCGGGCACGCGTCCCACAACTGGACCAATGGGGATTCCTCTTCCTGAAGAAATACTGCGCCGGAAGAGAGAGTCGGATCGAAGAAACGATCCGCGAAATCCGAACGACCCCACCGCTCCGTTTCCGGGTACCTCGCCATCTCGTTTACCCGACCCTACCACCACTACCAATGGTCGCCGTACGAGAGGTGGTGACGATTCAATTAGCAGCATGCTTAACATGGCTTACGCTACCGCTGACAAATACCTGGAAACATTGGCACAAAAGTCCGGGGGCCGACTCCTTCGCGCTGACAATCTTGTTTCACTTCCTGAAGCATTTGCAAAAATCGCTGCTGAACTCCGCACCCAATACTTGTTGGGCTATTACCCACTCAATAAAGAGCGAGACGAATCCTACAGAAAGATTGTCATCTCGACCTCGAGAAAGGATGTTGTTGTTCGCTCTCGACCAGGCTACATCGCAACCGCAGCACACTAGTTTCGGATCCCCTTTAGTAGCTCCATAGAACATACCACGACGCTCTTCTGTCGGAGCGCGTACGTCTCGTGCGCTAACTCACGACAAAAAAGCACGGCGGAAGTGCCTTGTTCAATCGCTGAAGGAATAGAAACGCACCGAGCGCACGGGACGTACGCGCT
>Ga0209215_1000068_pt1 | contig 71292 bp, 59 predicted proteins | sample TexAe_OM2H0_M2_FD_187938 | JGI IMG/M metagenome (GOLD analysis project Ga0209215, IMG submission 187938) | Forest soil microbial communities from Davy Crockett National Forest, Groveton, Texas, USA - Texas A ecozone_OM2H0_M2 (SPAdes) (version 2) | ecosystem: Environmental > Terrestrial > Soil >... | reverse complement strand
GCCGAGCTGCGCTCGATGGCGTACCGAATGGCACTCAACAACGCATCGTCGTCGATTGGCTTCGTCAGAAACTCGACAGCTCCCGCTTTCATCGCCTGGACAGTCATTGGGATATCACCATGGCCAGTGATGAAGATAATTGGCATGTCGATTCGATCGGGTGCGATTAGCTTCTGCAGTTCAAGACCGTTGAGCTCCGGAAGAGAAACATCCAGCACCAGGCAACTCGGAACAAGCGGCCGTGAGCGAGCGAGAAATTCTTCTGCCGACGCAAAAGTTTCTGGTTGCCACCCGACAAAACGGATCAGCGCTTCCAGTGATTCCCGAACGGAGATGTCGTCGTCAACAACAAAAACGATTGGGCTCGGGCTCGATTTCGGCGAACCGGATTCGGAACTTTTTGCGCTCGCTGAATTCATATAGCCCCCAATGTCCGATATGCTTCAGAGCCTCTTGCAAAAGTCGTTACAGGTATCTCAGCGCCAACGGCGCGAAATATGAAAGCCAGGGGCAAGCGACGAAGGAGCGTCGCCCCTGGTAAGTGGCATCATGGGGCCCAGCCCTGAAAGGGCGAAATAATTTCATTAGAAAATCACAAGCCGAATTCCGAAACGAGCTTTAGTCCGCCCTTTCAGGGCTTCAAGAATGTTTGTTATCTCCACCAGGGGCGACGCTCCTTCGTCGCTTGCCCCTGGCTTTCATATTTCGCGCCCTTGGCGCTGAGCCCAGAGACGCGACTTTTGCAAGAGGCTCTGAAGCATATCGGACATCACATCAGCTCACTCAAGTGCGGCATTGACCGCGTCGCTCAGCGCCGTATCGCTGAAGGGCTTGAGCAGGCACGCCGTCGCACCCTGTTCGAGCACTCGGGAGCAAATAGCCTCATCTCTTTGCGCGGTGATGAAGATGATCGGTATCTCCAGCCCGCTATTCTTCAATTCCTGCTGAAGCTCCGGTCCACTCATCCCCGGCAGACCGATGTCGAGAATTAGGCACTTTGTTTGAGTGACACAATCGGAGGTGAGGAATTCTTCCGCCGATGAGAATGCGCGGACTTCAAAGCCAAACTCTCGCAACAGGTCGGGTAGTGACTCGCGGACGGACTCATCGTCGTCGACTACTGCTACAAGTGAACGTTTTCTTGTCATAAAGACTTCATGCCCGCACCGGCAACACTAGGACCGTGAATTCATAACGGCCGGCCATCAGCATGCGCCACTCTATTTGAGAGGTCTATAGTACTTTGGTATTGGTTTGTTATCGAGATCAGCGAATCAAACGTCGTGTGCAAAAGGAATTGAGAATGAAAACGTGGCTCCCGGACCCTCGTTCAGCGTGGTCCAGAGACGCCCATTATGGCTGGCAATGATCGAGCGACTAACGGAAAGTCCGATTCCCATACCGTCATTCTTGGTTGTGTAGAACGAGTCGAAGAGTCTGTCCATAACTTGAGGATCGAAACCGACCCCCGCATCCTGCACGCTCAGGCGCACCTGTCCGCCTCCCTCTAGTCCAGTCCGTATCAGCAGCAGCCTCGGACGATCATCGACTCCGCTCATCGCGTCTGTAGCGTTCCGGACCAGGTTCAAAATGACCTGCTGAAGCTGCACCCGATCACCTGCGACCGGCGGAAGATAATCGGCAAGCTCAGATCTCAGAATCACCCGGTTCCTTTGAAGTTCACTCAGCGAAAGCGCAATCACCTCTCGTGTAGCTTCATTCAGATCCACCGATTCGATCGTGGCGTCTTTCTGGCTAAAGAGAGCGCGCAACCGTGTGATCACCGCAGCGGCGCGGTCGCCGTCGCGAATCGTGCGCCGCGCGGTTTCGCGCGCGCCGTCGACGTTTGGCGGGTTGGCGGCTAGCATCCGCAGACAGGTGTTGGCGTTGGTGATGATTCCAGACAACGGTTGGTTAACTTCGTGAGCGATCGAGGCCGTCAATGCTCCCAGGCTCATTACTCGAGTGAGGTGGGCCAGCTCCGCACGGGCCTTGCCGAGCGCTTCTTCCGACAAGCGCCGATTGGTCACGTCCTGGACTGCGCCGATGAACTCCAGTTCACCATCCGCGTTCCGCGTTCCGTGAGCAATCCCATGCAGATACTTAATCGAATGATCCGGCATTAGCAGGCGATGCTCGTATTGAAAGTCGCTGGCTGAACTAGTTGCTCGTTCGATTAAGTCGTGAAACAGCGTGAGGTCTTCCGGATGGATCCGTGTTCCGGTCAGTTCGAGCGTAATCCTCACATGAGGATCAAACTCGAAGATGCGATACAGCTCCTCGGACCAGGTGATTTCGTTTGTAGCCACACGCCATGCAAAGCTGCCGATGCGACTCAGATGTTGTGCCTCAGCGAGGAACGCTTCACTTCGCTTCAGCGCCGCTTCGTTCAATGCCCGCTCGATGGCGATGCTGGCAATGTGTGCAACCTGCGCAATGAGATCCTGCTGAACTTTCGTCGGGCTTGCGGGACTGGTTTGGAAAATGGCGAAAGTTCCCATCACACGTCCGTCTCTCGCCAGGATCGGCGTCGACCACTGCGAGCGGAAGCCGTGCGCGAGCGAGAGTGGTCGGATGGCACACGATTGAAAGAGTGGATCCGATTCAAAATCTTCCACGATCACCTGCGTCTTAGTAAGCGCTGCTACGCCGCAGGGTCCGACTTCCAGAGAAACAGTCAGACCTTCACAGGGATCATTGAAAGTCGAGGGGAGGCTGGGTACAGCTCCTATCCGGAACTTCGGACCACTCCAATCGATCAAGTAAACGCCGCAGTGACAATCGGCCGAAGTGTCTTCTACAAATTTGCACAAAGCAGTGAGAACGTCGGTGAGTGCGCAGCCCGAAGCCACCATCTCCAACAGTCGCTTCTCGCCGGCGAGCTGAGCTTCGGCGAGTCGGCGTCGCGTAATGTCCTGGATCGCTCCGATATACTGCCGCCGCCCGCTGGCGTCCTGGATTTCGCTCGAGGTGGTGTGCAGATATTTCACCGAACCGTCCGGCATGAGGAGGCGAATCTGGTAGTCGTGAATGCCGCCCATGGTTTTGGCCGCATTCACTCGTTCTTGCAGTAAATGCCGATCGTCCGGGTGAATGCGACGGCCGATCCGTTCCAACGTCACGGGCGAGCCGTGTTCAAACTCGTGGATGCGATAGGCCCCTTCGGAAAATGTCACCTCGTTCGTATCGGGGCACCACGAAAAGCTGCCGCTCAGACTCAGCCGTTGGGCTGTTGCCAGGAAGCTCTCTTTGCGGCGCAGTTCGTCCTCAGCACGCTTCTGATCCTCAATGTCGGTTTGGAGTACGTACCATCGGACAATGCGGCCTTCCCGGTCGCGAAGAGGAAGGCTGCGAGCGCGAAACCATCGGTAGACTCCGTCGAAGCGACGGAGGCGTGCTTCAAAATCTCCGGGAACGCCTGTTGTGAGGTATTGCGTGAAGGCGTGACTCACACCGGCAAGATCCTCAGGATGCACGATATCGTTTGTGGCCCACTGTTTCACTTCCTCCGGCGACTTGCCTACATACTCAGTGAGCTGCCGATTGATCCCTTCGATCTCGCCGCTCGCCGTCACGACGGTGACCAGGCCGGGAATGCTGTCCACGATCAGGCGTGACTCATGTTCGCTCTCCCGAACGGCCTCCTCGGCGCGCACGCGATCGTCGATGTCCGTCAACAGCACGCACCACCGGTTAACAGTGCCGTTGGCATCGCGAACGGGGAAGCCCCGGTTTTGAAACCAACGATAGATACCGTCCGATCGCTTGAAGCGCTGCACAATCTCGTAAGAACTGCCGGCCGCGATCGATCGCGAGAAGACATCGATGACGTTCGGCAGATCCTCGGGATGAACCGTGTCGTTCGTTCCCCACTGTTTGAGTTCCTCCAGCGTCTGGCCGAAGTAATCGAGCGACTGGCGATTCACGACTTCGACCTCACCGGTCGCACTCAGCAGCGCAACGAGACCAGGGATGTTGTCGACGATCAGGCGTGACTCATGATCGCGCTCGCGAAGAGCCTCCTCGGCCCGCTTACGATCGTCGATGTCAGTCAGCAAGAAGCACCAGCGCAGGATCCGGCCGTCGGTATCTTTCAGGGGGAAGCCACGCACGTGGAACCAACGATAGACGCCATCAGCACGGCGATGCCGAGACTCGAATTCGTAAGCATCACCGCTGTCCAAAGCTTTTTGCCGGGATTCAATGACGGGAGCCAGGTCGTCGGGATGAACTACGTCTAAGTTGGCCCAATCTTTTAGTTCTTCAAAGGACCTGCCCAGGTAATCCAGGATTGGTTGGTTCAGTGCTTCGACTTCGCCGGTGGGCGTCAGGACCGCGACTAGCGCTGGGATGCTCTCGATGATTAATTGAAAGTTAAGTTCGCGGGCGCGCAACGCTTCCTCGGCGTGCTTGAGTCGCACGGTGAGATCGTCCCCACTTTCAGTCCTATCCGGTCGAGGTTCCACGGCAAGAGGATGCGCCCAAGTGGCTCAAAATGTCCACATAATTTGGTGTCGGTCGTGGCGGTAGGCTGGTAGTTGCCGTGCCGAAACTCTTCAGCGTTACGTTGACCGTCAGTCAATCACGCGCAGCTAATACCTTAGTATCGATCGATACCTTCGTCTAATAGATCCGCAGTTTCACTCGTGGTGTAGTGCACGTGCTGAAGCGCTTTTGAAGGACACGATATATGAAACAGGAGGAAGCTATGAATACTAACAAGGTACGGAGTAACGACGCGACCAGCGATGCGAGGGGGAAAGTCGACATGAAACTTGAGGTCGACATCATACCCGTGTCCGACGTCGACCGATCCAAGCGGTTCTACGAACGCCTGGGTTGGAGGTTCGATGACGATGTCAGCCCGCTAGACGGACTTCGCATCGTCCAGTTCACGCCCCCGGGCTCCGGGTGCTCGATCACATTCGGCAAGGGAATCACGGCGGCCGCGCCTGGTTCGGCCGAGGGCGGGCTGGTGGTCTCCGACATCGAGGCGGCTCATAACGAACTCGTCGGCCGCGGCATCGATGCGACTGATGTGTGGCATGGCCCGCCGTTCCCGCCCGAGGCACGGCAACCCGGCCCAGACCCCGAGCGCACCAGTTACGGGTCGTTCTTCTCCTTCAATGATCCTGACGGTAATACATGGCTGGTCCAGGAGGTCACGACGCGTCTCCCCGGCCGGATCTGATGCGCTGGATCTTGGAGCATGCGCTCCAAGCCCGCCCAGCCGGCACGAGAAGGACACGAGGCATCGGCTCAACAAGAAAGAGGATGAAGAATACTAATGTCGCACCATTATTCAGGTCCCAACGTCACGTTCCCCCGCGGAGACGCTCGTCTCGACTTTACTGATCTGTTTGCTTTCCCCAAACCGGGAGATCCCGAAAAGTCGATCCTCATAATGGACGTACACCCATCCATCAGTGTGAACCCGCCGGGACCTACTACCGACGAGCCTTTCGCAACCGACGCACTATATGAAATCAAGATCGACACCGATGGTGATGCTATCGCCGATCTTACGTACCAGGTGAGCTTCACGTCTTTGGAGAATGGGGCGCAGACCGCAACCCTGCGTCTCTTGGAAGGCGACCAAGCCGCCAAGCCGGGAGACGGCGGGCGGGTAATCGTCGAAGGAGCGCCTGTCTCGATGGGACGGGACGCGCAGGTGACGCAGGCCGGCGATTATTCCTTCTTTGCTGGCTGGCGTAGTGATCCCTTCTTCTTCGACAGCGGTGCCTTTAATAACTTTCAGTGGACGGGCGTTGATTTCTTCGGCGATAAGGACATTTGCGGCATAGCGCTGGAAGTGCCCAACACTGCTCTGGGAAAGAAAGAGATGGGCCTGTGGGCTCGCACGCTGATTTCGGTAGACGGATCAGGCTGGGTGCAGGCGGAGAGAGGTGCACGAGCCTCTCAAACGCCCTTCCTTAGCGGCGAACAGAACGAAGCGTATCGTGCTGCGGAACCGGCGGACGATGCCCGTTTCATCAACGTTTTCGCTCACTCGCTGGAGCATATCGGCGGGTTCGAGCCCGATGAAGCAAAGAAGGTAGCGGGGACACTGCTTCCCGACCTTCTGCTATATGACCCCACGCGCCCGGCGTCCTACCCGCACAATGGCCGGAAACCCAGCGACGACGCGGCCGATGCCTTCCTGACTGTTATCACAAATGGGAAAGTGACGGGGGATGGGATAGGCCCGCATGAGGATCTGCTCGTCGAGTTTCCTTATCTGGGACCGCCTCACAGACGCGACCGAGGCGGTCCTGCTGAATAACGCAAACGGGCGAATCGTGTACAGCTTTCACGCCCACGACCGCTGTACTTTATCTGTCACAGGCAGATCAGGTGACTGGGGGAAGTACTTCAGGTCGATGGTGGTTCTTACGCTGGTAGAGGAGGGACGATATGTTACAGACTGCCAATACTTCGGGTTACGCCGCGTGGCCCGGTGCAATCGCCAACGCGATCGTTAGCCCGGTTTTCAATAAAGCCGAACCGGGGAAGGGTGTCCAGGGCAGCCGAGCGACAGAGCAGCGTTCACGACAATTTAGAGACGTTACACTGGTGTATCCGGAAGCGGTGGTAGTTTGCAGTGATACCTACGCCTGGCAAGACGTCCGCGTCATACACTTGCGTCACCGCCTGAATGAACTGGTGATCCCACCTTCCGACAATCACTGCCTGGTGTTGAATCTGAGTGCACCACTCCAGCTAAACGCTCGCCTGGGTAAAACTGGATGCGCCGGAAATGTGCGCGCGGGCGAGGTTGCAATTATTCCCGCAGGGACTACGTGGTCGTGCCAGTCTGCGGGGTCACGCACATACAACCTCTTACTCTTGTATCTGCGGCGGCTCTATGTACGCAATGCGGCCGCGGACATTGACGCCTCATACCAGGAACGGCTGCTCACCCCGCAGATCGGGTTTCCCAGTCAACACATCCGCCACATCGCGTTGTCTCTCCTGAGCGAGTTGCAAGAAGCGAATGTGGTGGGCCGGCTCTATGCGGATTCACTAGCCATCGCTCTGGCGATGCAGTTGATTAGACATTACAGCTCACTAAAGGACGTTCAGATCGGCCATGGCGGAATGGCGCCGCACCGCTTAAGAAAGGCCATCGGCCGGATAGACCAACTCCTGGATGGCGAGGAGGAAGGAAAAGTAGGTCTTCGCCTTGTCGCCAAAGAAGTGGGGATGAGTTATTCCCACTTTTCGCGCGCGTTCAAGCAATCGTTGGGCATGAGTCCGACCAACTACGTCGCGGCGCGACGGGTTGAAGTCGCCAAGCGCTTAATGCAGGAAACAGACTTTCCGATTTCAGAGATCGCATTGCGCTTGGGGTTCTCCAGCCAAAGCCACTTTACAACGTCCTTTCGCCGCCTGGCCGGCGTCACACCGAGGTCTTTCAGGAGAGAAATGTAAACATTGCTACGAGACTCCGATTTCGCGCTAACGATCCAATAGCAATTACCAATCGACAATTGGCGACGTTGGTAGGGGCTCGTATTAGGAGATCATTCGACGCAAAACAACGGAAAGGATTAAACATGGACCAGACAGAATTAATTGGGATTTCACGCCGTCGTCTCCTGGCAATGTCGAGCATTTCCGCTGTAGCAACGTTGCTCGGCGGCCTGGGTCACTTCACGTCCTCCGGTAAGGCAAAAGCGTCAGACCTCACCAGTAGTTTTAGAACGAATACATCATTTGGTCCGATAAAGCAGATTGATTCCGGCTTGCTAAACGTTGGTTACGCCGAATCGGGACCTGCCGATGGTCCCGCAGTCATTCTGTTGCACGGCTGGCCCTACGACATTTACAGCTTTGTCGATGTTGGGCCCTTATTGGCAGCGCGAGGTTACCGAGTGATCGTTCCTTACCTGCGCGGTTATGGAACGACGCGCTTTCTTTCTGGCGAAACGTTCCGCAACGGTCAACCAACAGCAGTTGCCTCAGATATCGTCGCGTTGCTGGATACTCTCAAGATCGAGAAATCAATTCTCGCCGGTTTTGATTGGGGTGCACGAACCGCCAACATCATTGCCGCGCTCTGGCCGGAGCGCTGCAAAGCTATGGTCTCAGTGAGTGGTTATCTGATCGGGAGCCAGGCAGCTGGCATGGTGCCATTGCCGCCAAGCGCTGAGCTCCAATGGTGGTATCAATATTATTTTGCGACCGAACGCGGCCGGGCCGGCTATGAAAAATATCGACACGATTTTGCCAAGCTCATTTGGCGGCAAGCTTCGCCAAAATGGAACTTCGACGATGCCACGTTTGATCGCAGCGCAGCGTCCTTCGAGAATCCGGATCACGCTCAGATCGTGATTCACAATTACCGTTGGCGTCTTGGCATCGTTGACGGCGAGGCGAGATATGACGATCTGGAGAAGCGGCTCGCCGCAGGTCCGGTCATCACCGTGCCGACAATTACCATGGAAGGCGATGCCAATGGCGCGGCGCATCCTGATCCAAGTTCGTACGCGAAGAAATTCTCCGGCAAGTATTCGCACCGGACGCTCAACGGAGGCATCGGACACAACTTACCCCAGGAAGCGCCAAACGCATTCGCCGACGCAATCGTTGAGGTCGATGGTTACTGAGGTTCCGCGTCGTGCTAACTATGATCACTAACTCAACTGAACGAACGGATTTGTCGAGTTCATTCATCGACCGTAATAAGAAGGAGGTTTTGTATGTCCACGATTACTACCAAGGATGGGACGCGGATCTATTACAAGGACTGGGGCACTGGTCTACCGGTTGTCTTTAGCCATGGCTGGCCGCTATCAGCAGATGCTTTCGAAGATCAGATGTTCTTCCTGGCTGCGAACGGATATCGCTGCATCGCGCACGACCGGCGTGGTCATGGACGCTCGAGTCAGCCATGGAGCGGCAACGATTTGGACACCTACGCGGACGATCTCGCTGAGCTTACTGAAGCTCTCGATCTGAAAGATGCGATTCATGTGGGCCATTCAACCGGCGGTGGCGAAGTCGCACGTTACATCGGACGTCACGGCAGCAGCCGAGTTAGCAAAGCGGTTTTGATCGGCGCCATTCCACCGGTGATGGTGAAGAGCGAAACCAATCCCGGCGGCTTACCGATCGCTGTGTTTGACGAGATTCGTGCGAATGTGTTGGCCGATCGTTCGAAGTTCTGGAAGGACCTTTCCATTCCGTTCTACGGATTCAATCGACCCGGCGCAAAAGTTTCGGAAGGCCTGCGCGAATCCTTCTGGCTGCAGGGGATGATGTGCGGGCTTCCGGGCGCGTATTTCTGCATCAAGGCCTTTTCCGAAACCGATCTCACTGAGGATCTCAGGAAGATCGAAGTCCCCGTCTTGATCCTGCATGGCGACGCCGATCAAATCGTGCCCATCGACGATTCGGCAAGATTGTCAGTGAAGATTGTTAGGAATGCGACGCTCAAGGTTTATCCAGGCGCGCCGCACGGAATGTGCTCGACGCACAAGGACCAGGTCAACGAGGATCTTCTAGCGTTTTTGAAGGCGTAGAACACAGTCCCATGGGAAAAATGCAATAGAGGAGAATGAACATGAAAATAGTGATGGTATTAACCTCCCACGATCAACTGGGAAACACCGGCCGTAAGACTGGCTTCTGGCTGGAAGAATTTGCCGCCCCGTACTTTGTCTTCAGAGACGCAGGCGTTCAACTAACACTCGCTTCTCCGAAAGGCGGACAGCCACCGATCGATCCAAAGAGCGATCTACCGGAAAATCAAACCGACGCGATGGCTCGGTTTAAACAAGACCCGGTAGCGCAACAAGCTTTGTCACAAACGATCAAACTCACCGACGTGAAAGCGGACGACTATGACTCGATCTTCTATGTCGGCGGTCATGGTCCGATGTGGGATCTTGTCGACAATCCTGTCTCGATTGCTTTGATCGAAGCTTTCTATAACTCCGGCAAACCAGTTGCCGCAGTCTGCCATTCACCTGCAGTGTTCCACAAAGTTACCTACAAAGGGACGCCACTGGTGAAGGGTAAGCGGGTGACCGGCTTTACCAACGGCGAAGAAGCAGCTGTTCAGCTAACTCATGTTGTTCCCTTCCTGGTCGAGGATGAACTGAAGCGAGTAGGTGGGCTGTATGAGAAGGCTGCCGATTGGCAACCATTTGCCATTGTCGATGGCCGACTTATTACCGGGCAAAATCCCGCATCGTCAACCTCCGCGGCCCATGCGCTTCTTAACGTGTTGACTGCGGAAAAGGCGGCTTAGATGTCACGCAAAGAAATAGCCCCATCGAAAATGGCTAGCGCCGAGATGTAACACATCGGAGTTAAACATGATCATTGCCAAGATCGAGACCTTTCCGCTGCGTATTCCGTTCAAATCAAATACCCGAGCTGCAGCCTCAGCTTGGGGAGACAAAGACCTACCGGTCGCGGATTCGTTGCTCGTCAAGGTGACCACCGACCAGGGTTTGGAGGGCTGGGGTGAAACCTTTGGTTTTCGCGCGGTCGCCTCGGCTAAATTGGCAATCGACGAGCTGATCGCACCGCAGTGCGTTGGCCGCGACGCAACCGAGATTGGCCCGCTCATGCTGGAAGTGCAGAAGAAACTCCACGTATTCGGGCGCAGTGGACCACTTTTTTACGGCATCTCCGCAGTTGACATTGCGCTTTGGGATATCGCCGGCAAGGCTGCGGGGTCGCCGGTTCACCGGCTTCTCGGCGGTAGCGGCGCCGCGGATCTGATCTGCTATGCGAGCTTGATTCGTTACTCGGATCTCTCCCTCGTGCGCGCCAACGTTCGGCGCGCGCTTGACTCCGGATTTCACAGTTTGAAGCTGCACGAAATTGAGCTATCGGCGATTCGCGCTGCGCGCGAAGAAGCCGGCGCCGACGTCGAGATAATGCTCGACGTCAACTGCCCCTGGACTCTGATCGAAGCTCGAATGAGAACGGAGGAGCTCAAGGAACTTCGCTTGAAATGGCTGGAAGAGCCTCTTTGGCCACCAGAAAACTACGACGGCCTTGCGCAGCTACGAAGAGCGTGCGGCATACCGATCGCAGCGGGAGAAAACTCGTCGACTCTTATGGATTTTGAACGCCTCCTCGCAGCGGAAGCGGTGGACTTTGTTCAGCCGAGCGTCGCCAAAATGGGAGGTATCACCGAGTTGCTCAAGGTGTTTCCGATCGCCGCCGTCCGCAATATCACCGTGATGCCGCATTGTTTCTATGATGGCCCGGGCTTACTGGCGGCAATCCATGTGACGGCCGCGCTCGGCAACGCAAATGCGATGATCGAGTGGCGCTACTTCGATCTCGAAGCGCAACTCTATGGCAGCGTGCTTACGCCGGTAAATGGTCGGATCTCCGTGCCGCAACGGCCGGGACTAGGAATCGATCCAGATCCCAATGTCATTCGCGAGTATCTAAGAGTTGGAACTGAGACCCGTGCATAAAAGTAGAAACCAAAGGGAAAGGTATGGCATTTGAGAGTTTCACAGTCGAAGACATAGCAACGCGAGCGGCGATGATTCATACCCTGAGAAAAGGTGCCGGCCCTCCGCTGCTTCTTTTGCATGGATATCCCCAGACGCATTTCATCTGGCACAAAATCGCCGATCAGCTTTCCGAGCAGTACACCGTGGTGCTGTCAGACCTTCGAGGCTACGGCGACTCAAGCAAGCCAGAAGGCGGTGCGCGACATGTGAATTACTCCTTTCGAGCGATGGCGCAGGATCAGGTCGAGGTGATGGGCCATCTGGGCCATAAAACGTTTTTCGTCGCGTCCCATGACCGCGGCGCACGGACAGCTCATCGGATGTGCCTCGACCATCCGCAGGCTGTCCGCAAAGTTTGTTTTATGGATATCGCTCCTACGCTGCGGATGTATCGGGATACATCAAAAGAGTTTGCCACCAAATATATGTGGTGGTTTTTTTTGATTCAGAAGGCTCCGCTTCCTGAACACATGATCGGTGCAGACGCTGCTTTCTTTCTTGAACAACACTTCGAGCTGCAAAGCGGCACTTCCGGAGCGCTGACCGACGAGGCACTAAAGGAGTACAAGCGCTGCTTCTGTACGCCGGATGCAATCCACGCGAGTTGCGAAGATTTCCGGGCATCCGCGGACATCGATCTTGAGATGGATGAGGGAGACGAGAAGGCAGGGCGAAAAATAGAGTGCCCAGTCCTCGTGCTCTGGGGAGAGAAAGGTATCTTGGGCAAGCTTTGGGATGTGCTCAAGGTATGGAGACAGTATGCGCGGACGCCTGTCCAAGGGCGAGCGCTAAATAGCGGCCACTACTTAGCGGAAGAGCAGCCTGAAGAAGTGCTGCAGGAATTGCGGCGATTCTTTGCGAATTGAGAAGGAACAATGAAGTCCAAACAAATCGATCAGTCCCCGAAAACATTCATTCTTGTCTTCGAGACCGGTGACGAACTGGCGAAAGGGCTACTTGAATTCGCGGAACAGGAAAAGCTGTCGGCCGCGAGCTTTAAAGCCGTTGGTGCGCTCTCATCGGTGCACTTGGGGTGGTTTAGCTGGGAGAGCAAGAAGTATGAGCCATCCGTTACGCTCGACGAACAGGTAGAACTCCTATCGCTCATTGGCGACGTTGCCCTGAAGGACGGAAAGCCGGTTGTGCATGCGCACGCCGTAATCGGCAAGAAGGACGGTACAGCACACGGCGGCCATCTACTCGAGGCACATGTCCGCCCGACCTGTGAGGTTGTACTGACAGAGAGCCCGATCCACCTTCAAAAACAGATTGATCCGCAATCCGGTCTGGCGTTGATCAGGCCCTAGCAAGGAGCGGCTGAGGTGGAAATCGACGATATCGTCATCCGAGCAACGGCGCAGACTTCTAAGGGGAGCAAAACGATGCGACTTTTCAACTCGACCCTTTGGACCCGATGCCTGCAGGTCTCCCGCACGGCGTTGATGGTTTTTGTGTCGCTCGTATCATTTCAGTTTCCGGCCCAAGCCCAAAGAAAGGAACCGCCCATGGAACACCCAACTCTATATCGCACAACACAGATAGATGGGCTCTCCATCTTTTACAGGGAGGCCGGCCCGAAAGACGCGCCGACGCTAGTGCTCCTGCACGGGCTGCCCTCTTCGTCGCGAATGTTCGAGCCTCTCTTCGCCCGGCTTTCTGATCGCTATCACCTTGTCGCCCCCGATTACCCAGGCTTCGGTCACAGCGACTGGCCAGACCCAAAAGAATTCGCATACACATTCGATCACTATGCTGAGATCATGAATCGCTTCACCGAAGCGCTCAGGCTCTCGCGTTACACGCTATACATGCAGGATTACGGAGGTCCCGTGGGTTTTCGAATGGCCCTCGCCCATCCGGACCGGATCGAGGCTCTCATCGTCCAAGATGCTGTGGCGCACAATGAAGGCCTGGGGGCGAATTGGAAGACGCGGCGGGCCTTTTGGGCCGATCGTGCCGCCAACGAAAGCGCGCTTCGCACAAATCTACTCTCGCTGCAGACGACGCGGACACGACATGTCGGAAACGATCCGAACGTGGAACGTTATAACCCGGATCTCTGGACCGATGAATTTGCCTTTCTCAGCCAGCCCGGCCAGGCCGACATTCAAAGCGACTTGTTCTATGACTATCGAACCAATGTGGACGCCTACCCAAAATGGCAAGCATGGATGCGTGAAAAACAGCCACGCCTGCTGGTGATCTGGGGTAAGTACGATCTGTCGTTTGATCTCGGTGAACCGGAACGCTATCGCAAGGACGTGCCGAACGCGCAAATTCACGTTCTCGACGCTGGCCACTTTGCACTGGACACGGCAGCGGACCAAATCGCCGCCTTAGTCCGACGCTTTGTCCATCCAATTCCGTGACGCGATGGAGCGCCAAAGGCGCGAAATATGAAAGCCAGGGGCTAGCGCGTAGCGATAGCGAAGCGCGTCGCCCCTGGAACAGGTCGCAGCAATTTAGGCAGCACTGAAAGTGCGAAATATCAATGTTTTTAAGCCTAGTTATTACGCTCTTTCAAAGCTGCGCAATGGAGACTTGAGGCAAAGTCCCTCACATGAGGGATCAAACTATCGGTTTGCTAATACCATGGTGTCGATCGATCGACCGACTGGTCAAATAGAACGACCTCACGCTCTCGCGCATACCAACATTGCCTAATACAACCAGGCAAAAGTCGTTTGCAGCACTATCTGATACCAAGGTATCGGCGATACCTTCGTCTAATTGTTTTTGACCCGACACTTCTGGCTCAATCATGAGTGTGCCGAACACGGGCGAACGGTATCGACAGACAATCTTGTGGAGTGGAATACATTATGGTGCAGCAGACAACGCAACTCGGGTCACATCAGCAGGAAGCAGTACGCTCAGCCGTTGAACGCATCGCCGCCTTTGCCGCCGCGGCTCGGGCGCAGCAGCTGAAGCCCAATGCACGGCAGCTTTTCAAGCGCAATATTCTTGACAGCCTTGGGTGTGCGATCGCCGCATTACCTGGCCGCCCGTTTCAGGCTCTACGCGAACAGTTCGAGGAATACCGAGCTCCGGGCCGTTGCACGCTGATCGGCGGCGGCAAGACTTCCGTCGATCAGGCAGCGCTGTTCAACTCGGGTCTTACGCGTTACTTCGACCTCATGGACAGCTACATGGCGCCTGGCGGCCTTTGTCATCCCAGTGAAAACGTCGGAGCGATCCTTGCGGCGGCCGAGCAGGCCGAAGCGTCCGGCGAGGAATTCATGCTGGCGTTGGCCGTAGCGTACGAAATCCAATGCCGCTTTACCGCTGTCGTCCCGGTGATGGCGAAAGGGTTCGATTCTGCTACGCAGTTGGCCATGTCAATGGCCGCTGCGTCGGGAAAACTCTTCGGGCTGTCCGCGGAGCAAATCGCGAACGCCATCTCGATCGCTGCCGCCGACAACGTGTCACTCGCCTGTATCCATGCCGAACCGGTTTCGCAATGGAAAGGTTTTTCTCCGGGCTGCACGGGGATGCGCGCTGTCTATGCGGCTTCTCTCGCCAAGCGTGGATTCACAGGTCCGCGCGGCTTGTTCGAAGGGCCAAAGGGATTGGAGCAGATGTTCGGGCAAGCGATTGCCGTGGACTGGGATGATCCGTCGTTGGACTTCGTCACTCAGACGGTTTTGAAGAAATACTGTTCGCTGATCCATGGCCAGCCCGTCATAGAAGCGACGTTGGACCTGAGGCGCAGCCATACAATCAATGCCGCAGAAGTCGAGCATGTGCGTTGTGACATCTCCCAGGCCGGCTACGATCTTGCCGGCGGCGGCAGTTACGGTTCCAAGGATCATCCCTGGCTGAAAGAACAAGGCGAATACAACCTCAAATACCTCATCTCCGCGGCGTTGCTTGACGGCCAAGTCGGTCCGGACCAAGTGGACGCGCCGCGCATACAAGCGCCCGACGCGCAGGCAATGGTCGCGCGGGTGGAGATCCGCTCCGACGACCGGTTCACCGCTCGCTTTCCGCAGGAGCTTTGCGCCCGCATCACGGTTCACACCACGGATGGGCGGACTCTCGTCAAAGAACACAATGGGTACGAGGGTGGCCTGGACCAACCCATGTCGTGGGATCGAGTTGTAGAGAAGTTCCACTGGTTGAGCGAACGGTTTGCGGACGAGAATCTCCGGAGCAGGCTCATCGGTACCGTGCAGCAGCTAGACACCCAACCGATTTCTGCATTGATGGACCTGCTCGCGCAGGTTCGACCGACCGCGGTGTATCCGAAGACTCGTGCCGGAATTTAGTGAATCTCGCAGGAAAGCGATGATGCAAAAGATGAAGGCCGAGTCTCTCGCCGGCCTCGTGTCGAATAATACGAAGGTATCGATCGATACCTTCGTCTAATAGATTCGCTTCCACCTTTCTGGCTTAATCAGAACTGCATTTGATGTCCGATAAGCTTTAGCTTGTCGAAATGCCGACAAACTAAAGTTTGTCGGACATCAGGATATCGGTATGGACGCGGCACAAGGCGCAGGAAGAAACGATATATGAGCGTGACGCAGAAAAAAAGTTCAGACAATACAACCGCGCAACTCGACGCCCGACACAGGTCCAAAACTCGGGAACTCAGTGATATTCCGGCACGAGCGCGCAAGCTGGCAGCGGAGGCGATTGGAATTGACAGCCACATTGACACGGTTCAGCGCTTATTGGTGATGGGGGAAGACCTGGGCAAACGTTGGAGCGTAGGTCACGTAGATATTCCACGGCTGCACGAGGGCGGCACGCACGCGCCGTTCTTTGCGATGTGGGTTCCCGTGTATTTTCCAGGTTCGGAAGCCATACGCAGGACCCTTGATCTGCGGGATGCCATACAATCGCTGTTCGACACGCACAAAGATAAGATCGAACACGCGACTACGGCGGCCGACATCAAGCGGATTGTGAAAGCCGGCAAGATCGCTGCGTTTCTCACTGTCGAGGGTGGGCACACGATCAACGACGATCTGCGCGTGCTGCGAATGTACTACCAGTTGGGGATACGGTCGATGACTCTGACGCATTCGCGCAACAACACCTGGGCGGATTCCGCGACCGACGTACCGGCCCATAACGGGCTGACTGATTTCGGCAAGGAAGTAGTGCGGGAGATGAACCGGCTGGGAATGGTAGTCGACATTTCGCACGTCGCCGACAAGACGTTCTACGACGCGCTCGAGGTCACGACCAAGCCGGTGATGTGTACGCATTCGTCGATGCGAGCACTTTCCGATGTTCCGCGAAATGTGACGGACGAAATGCTGTGGGCGCTCGCCAAAAACGGCGGTGTGATCGGGATTACTTTCGGCGAGGGTTTCATCAATCCGAAGGATGCGGACGCTTTGCGAGCGGCCATCAAGATTGAGACCACTGCACCGTTACTGACCGGGAGGGCGCTGGATGACTATGCGGCGGAGGATGTGCGCAAGCTATTCGGCTCCCGGGTGAAAGTCGCGTCGACGGTGGAAGACGTAGCGGATCATATCGACCATGCCGTGAAGATCGCAGGCATCGATCACGTGGGAATCGGAAGCGATTTCGACGGAGTCTCGGGGCCGCCGAATGGCCTGGACGATGTTTCAAAGATGCCGGCATTGATCGCAGTGTTGTTGGAACGGGGTTACAAGGAACGCGATGTGAAGAAGATCCTCGGCGAGAATACTCTGCGGGTGATTCGCGAGGTGACAGGCAAGTAAGACGAGGGTGAAGCATACCAAGCCGGCTGAGTTGGAAATCGACAAGATCGTAATCCGACCCACGGCCCAAGATTTCTAACATGAGGTTTCGCATGTCAGGCAAAAAAGAAGCAACTGTTATGGATGCACAACAAGGTACGGTTCGAACTCACCATCTGGGCCAAGAAGTTTTCAGGTCGGTCCTGTCCGAAGACATCGACTGGAAGCCCTTCGCTGCGTTTCCACCTTCGGTCCGCCTGGCAGTCCTTGTCGGTCAGCCGTCGGAGGCCGGCCCCTACACGATCAGGGTCCGAGTACCCCTCGGCGTGAAGCTTATGCCACACCGACACCCGGAGGATCGGGTTTACACAGTTATCTCCGGCGTTTTCTACATCGGCCTGGGTGATCAATTCGACGCCGATAAACTCCAGGCGTATCCGCCCGGTAGCGTTATCGTTCTGCCTGGTAATACGTCGCACTTCCACTGGGCGAAATCCAGTGAGTACGTCACCCAAGTTACGGCGATTGGTCCACTTGGCCTGGAATACATCAGTCCAAAAGACGATCCCCGAAACGACAACCCTTAGGAAAAATTTACTATTCGTTCAGGTTGTAAGGAGGAAGATGACACAATGGACTGACCGACGACGAGTTGTGAGGATGACTTGGATCGTTTGCAAGCCTGACCGTCAGAAGAAATAGCGAAACGAGAGAGGAACTAGCTGCGCAGTTTCATGGAACCAATATTATTCAGTTGCGCTCATTGCAGCCTGCCCCTGTGTGGACTATCCCCGCTGTTTCTCCAGCAGCACCATCATTATCAGACTAAGAAGTATTCGCGTCTCCTCTTCCTCACTTAAAGTACCAAGTTTTTCAATACTAAATTTGCCCTGGAAGAATGCTGGTTCTTTCTTCAGCCGCATGAGTGACGTGCCATCCTCTCGCGCAACTATGTACTCCGGGTGAAAAACATATCCGCTGAACAGTCCTAAGACTGGGATCTCGGAAAACAGCGAATCACAAACCTTGGCCCATGGATTTGCCTCCTGAATTGTCAGCGCATGACCACTGCCATTGACTATGTCGTAACGTGCCCTCCACAAAGACTTCATTCCTTTTCGCCTTACAGTACCAACGTGGGTGCCAGCGCCTGTCGCGTCCTTAAAATGATAGCTTGCAGAAAAGTCGATTACTCGATCAGCCGACAATTCATACAAAGGATGCTTTTGGTCCGCATCGGCGAACACGGTGACGGACTCTTTTAGCTTGAAGGCCTTCTGCTTCACAAAGAAACTCAAGTTTCCAGCAGCGTCGAGAACAGAGAGCTTCCGGGCTATCGACAAGACCTCGAAAGATAGTTGAAGTGGGTAGTTCATTGGGTTTTCTCCTTCGGTTTTGGAAGAGTTGCTCGGTAGACTGCGCAAGCTGTCAGCCTGATACGATTAAAGACTATCTACTCTAGCGGTATCCGAAATCGGTGAGAGATCAATGCGGAAGCATGGGGTTTCGGGCGTCTTCTTGTCGGATGCTGCAACAAGATTTCTTGATCGACGGCCCGTGCAATCTTAACAAATAGATTTTGAACTATGGAACAAAAATTTTTTGAACCTGCACGCCGGATAGCACCGGCAACTTGGTGCTGAGGAGGTTATTGTCCTTATATAATGCGCATCTCTTCGAACTCTGATGTCGAGACCAATAATCGGACTGTTTAGACAATCTAAGAGCGTTACGCCCTCATAGTCACTAAACGCTCCCTGTCTCCGACCTGACAGAAACATTCCGGCTGTCGCGTTGTGAACGATCCAGCAGATTTCACGAACGCCCAAGTATTCAATGTTTCGTTCGCCCGGTGTAAGGTCTTTTCCAGTTAGCAGTAATTGGAAAGGAGAGCGTCATGTCAGGAACAAAAGACAAAGTTGTAGCAATCACTGGTGCAAGTAGTGGAATTGGCGAAGCGACCGCACTGCTGCTCGCCCAACGAGGTGCGAAGGTCGTACTCGGCGCGCGCGGATCGGATCGCCTTGAGGCTCTCGCTAACCGCATAACGGCAGAGGGCGGCGAGGCAGTCTATGCTCCAACAGACGTCAAACTGCGAGGGGATCTAACCAACCTCGTGGGGTTGGCAATTGAGCGGTACGGCATGCTCGATGTTCTCGTTAACAATGCTGGAGTCGCACCAATTTCTCTTCTCGACGAGCTCCGTGTAGACGATTGGGAGGAGATGATCGACGTCAATCTCAAAGGTGTTCTATATGGCATCGCCGCTGCCCTGCCGGTTTTCCGCAGGCAAGGTTTTGGACATTTCGTAAACGTCATCTCCACAGCCGGAATTCAAATCACACCGCCCATGGCGGTTTATGCCGGCACAAAGAACGCCGTGCGCACCATCACCGAGGGTTTGCGCCAGGAAGCTGGTGATAAGCTACGCGTGACGGGCATTTCGCCAGGATTTGTTCACACGAACCTTGCGGAGTCGATGACAAATTCAGAAGTCAGATCTCAGATCAATGATCAGATGAACAAAATGGCGATCCCACCGGCGGCGATCGCACGCGCTATTGCGTTCGCGATCGAGCAGCCAGCAGAAGTTGATGTGAACGAGATAGTTATACGTCCGACTGCGCAGGCCTAAATTATGAATCACACCTTAACAATGTCTACCTTTAAGGCACTCAGCATTGCACTGCTCATGTGCTGTTCAGTTCTTAACGCGAATGGCCGCGCCCCGAAGTTCAGAGTCATTGCATTCTTTACCGCCAAACAGGATCAGGCGCACATCAGCTTTGTAAATGAAGCCCGCTCATGGTTTGCTGAAATGGCGGCGAAATACAATTTCAGCTATGAGAGCACATCCGATTGGCAGAATCTGAATTCAGACTTTCTCGTCAAATATCAGGTAGTTGTGTTTCTGGATAGTCGTCCTGAAGCTCCTGCGCAACGAGCTGCGTTTAAGGCGTACATGGACCATGGCGGAGCCTGGATGGGCTTTCACTTTGCTGGCTTTGCACTCACACCTTCAGCCTATCCGGCCGACTGGGACTGGTACCACAACACCTTTCTCGGGTCAGGTTCATACGTCAGCAACACGTGGAGACCTACGTCGGCGATTCTACGTGTAGAAGATCGCAAGCATCCGGCGACTCAGCACCTGCCTGATACTTTCAAGTCTTCACCAAACGAGTGGTACCGATGGGAGAAAGATCTGCGACAGAATCCTGACATAGAAATTCTGCTCTCAATAGACTCCAGCAGCTTTCCGCTGGGTACCGGTCCAAAACAGAACGAGATCTGGCACAGCGGGTATTATCCCGTGGTCTGGACCAACAAGAAGTACAAGATGATCTATCTCAACATGGGCCACAACGACATTGACTATGAGCACAAGTACGACACTACCAATAAGACGTTATCGTATACGTTCAACAACACAATTCAGGATCGACTGATCATCGACGGTTTGCTGTGGTTGGGCGGCAGAGACAAGAAGGCTGGTCCCTAAATTAAGACTCCGTCCCACTGCGCAGGTCTAAATCTGTCTCTTACGCGAGGCGGTATCCGTTTCGAAATCGGATCACAGTCATGAGAAAAATGCCGATTTCAGTTTGAGGTAACGGTTGATGTGATGTGAGCAGTTCATCAACGAACTAAGCTCTTGCAGAAAGGCGGACTGACGGCCGGTCCCGGCGACCGCTTGAACGATCCATGTTCGCAAAGACGTTTCGGTATCGCCTGGGCGCCATTCCCGTTGTTCGCTTGAATGCGTTGCTGAACGCACTCTCAGTTGCGTAGCCAAGTGAAAGGCCCAACTCCGAAACCGACATGGAACCTTCACGCAGCGCCTGCTCCGCAAACCGCATCCGCAAGTTCTGTAGATACGTAAGCGGTGCGACGCCGACAACAGACTTGAAGCGCACAGCGAAGCTTGTTCGCGACATGCCAACTTCCTTCGCGAGTTCCCCCACCCGCCAAGCCCGCTCTGGTTCTTGGTGTATGAGGCGCAGTGCAGGTGCGATACGGTCGTCATTGAGGGCTCTCAGCCATCCCGCAGTGCCAAGTGCGGAGGCCTCGAGATAGGAGCGTAGTATCTGAACACACAAGAGTTGCGCAAGCTGTTTTGACGCCAACATCGCGCCTGGTCTATCAGTGCCGACTTCTTTGACGAGCTGGTCCAAGAGCCAACGTATGGCCAATGCTTCGGGCGAGCCGACTGCAACGTGAAGGTTGGTTGGCAACACTTCCGACAGCAGTTCGCCGCGCTCAGGATCCAACGCGATGTGCGCTCCAACGGCGAAGAAGTCATCGCCATTCCCAACCTTTCCTATCTTGCCGGTCGAGTTAGAGAATACCTTTAGTCCGTCAGTCTGCGGAGCGTTCAAGTCCCCAGCCATCACGTAGGGTCGTTCAGTAGGCAGCACGAACACGTCGCCTGTCTTGACGTGTAAAGGAGCAACCTCGTCTTTGAAAGTGAGCCAGCAATCACCTTTCACGACCGCAACAAATTTGATCTTGTTAGGGGGAGGAAATCGCAGTGCCCAGGATCCTCCAGCGACCAGAATACCCACATCCACGCACCGCGCACTCGTCAAGGTCACAATGTCGCTGAGAGGATCACCTTTCACTGCTGAATGATGGCGCTGATAGTAGGTATTTTGCAATCCTTCATCATTCAGTAGTCCGCGGCACAAGCACGGCGTTTCCAACATCCTTAGCTAAACCATCAAACTAATCATTAGATTTTCTCCTCAAATGATTCAGTTACTTTTTTTTGATCAAGCCACATTCACAATTGGCTCATGCCGCCGTCCGCAACGATTTCCGTTCCCAGCAGGAATGAAGAATCATCACTGGCAAGAAAGAGCACCGTCTTGGCGATCTCTTCTGGTCGTCCGAATCGTTTCATCGGCACCTGAGTCTTGACGTTTCTTAAGATCTCGTCGAGCGCATCTTGGTCCATGCCGAGCTTCCCGAAGATCGGCGTCCTCACCGGACCGGGGCTAACCACGTTAACGCGAATGCCGCGATCGACAAGTTCCGCGGAAAGCGTGCGCGCCAGTGTGATCAGCGCTGCCTTGCTCGCGGCGTATACGCTGGAGTTAGGCATGCCTATGTAAGCATTTATAGATGCATTCAGCACAATCGAAGCATTGTCATTAAGCAGCGGCAATGCCTTCTGGATCGTGAAGTACGCGCCTTTGAAATTGATATCCATGATTGAGTCAAAGAAGTCCTCGGTCACGGACTCGAGCGGTACGAACTTTCCCACTCCGGCATTCACAAAGAGCACATCGATCTTGCCGAATTTTTCTTTTACGACTGCGAACAGCTTGTCGATGTCCGTCAAATTGGATGTGTCCGAACGCACGACCTCAACGCCATCGCCAAGCACACGCTTAGCGTCCTCAAGTGTCTGTTGGTCGCGGCCGGTGATCACCACCTGTGCGCCTTGGTCCATGAACTCTTTCGCTGTCGCCAAACCTATGCCTGAGTTTCCCCCTGTGACTACTGCTACCTTGCCTTCCAGTTTTCCCATCGTACCCTCCGCCCTTTCTTATTGTTATTGTTTTCCATCTCCAATTCAAACCGGATTCTGGAACAAATGTTCCAGAACGAGTCAAAAAAATTAGTCGAGCACCGAGAGCGTAACGTTCACCACGTCCTCGAGCGTTTTGCGATCCTGGGTCGCCTTAGACATCAGTACCAATCCCTGGAGACTGCTATAGAGAAATCGCGCGACCGCGCGGGGTTCGCTAAGTGCTTTTAGCTCTCCCGCTTTCTTGCCCCGCAGCAAGGCTCGATAGAGAGCGCCTTCCATCACTGCCATGTTGCTGTTGGTGCGGTCGGCAGTCGCTTTACAGCGGCCGGCTAGTTCCGACATCGCGTTACCGGCGAAACAGCCCCGTTGCTCCCCGGCGCCTAGCGATCTATCAACAACCTCCATGAACAACTTTCGCATTGCTTTCTTTATCGAGGCGGAACTCTCCAACAGCGCAATTGCCTTACGACTCTCGACCTGACAATAGCGATCAAGGGATTGCAGGTAGAGCGCGTGTTTATCGCCAAAAGTATCGTAAATACTCTGGCGGTTGATTCTCATGTGTTCGACCAGATCCTGGATAGACGTCGCGTTATAACCGCGCGCCCAAAAGACCTCCATTGCCTTATGGAGAGCCTCGTCTCGATCGAATTCTTTGGGCCGTGCCATTTCAGAAGTCCTTATACTCTTTCTGGAACGAGCAGTCAAGAATGGAGGGAGAGTCTCAAGGAGTTGGAACGCGGAACCAGTCCATTGACGGTCCGACGTCAATCAAGGGTTACCAGGTCGCACGAATCATATTTCGGCTCCGAGCGCAGCGATTCCCGTACGGGCCGGTTGTCTAGCAGCTGGAGATGCTAAGGGAGTATTTTAGTCGGGCGGCATTTCCCTTTTTAGACATGAGTGCTTCCAAATCAAATCCGACCGTCGATCTGCAACAGATAGTTGACGTTATTCCGCAAATGATTACCGTCCTGGCGCCGGACGGGACGATCATCTATGCCAACCAAGCAGTGCTGGATTACACGGGTCTGACCATCGATGATGTGATGAAGTCTGACTTTCGCGATCGAGTCTTTCATCCCGAAGACGTCAAACGATTGCGAGACGAACGACAGCTCGCGCTGGCGCGAGGCAAGCCATTCGAAAATGAGCAAAGGGCGCGAGGGAAAGACGGAAAGTACCGATGGTTTCTAATTCGTTACAAACCTCTGCTGGACGGGAGAGGGCGCCCGCTGCGGTGGTTCGCGAGCGGAACCGACATCGACGATCTCAAGCGCGCAGAAGCCACGCTGCGACACGATGAGCGAGAACTAAGGCAATTGGTCGATTCTCTCCCGCAGCATGTTCTGGTACTCGACGCTCAAGGCTCTATCCTACAGGTGAACCAGATGATGCTCGATTATCTGGGCCGCACCCTGAAAGAGATGCAAAACCCTGCGACTGAGGATCGAATCAAACGAGATCTTCATCCAGACGATATGGAAAGAGTTCAAACAGAGCGAAAGGTCGGCTTATCTCGTGGAGCTCCATTCGAGATTGAAAAGCGGTCGCTTGGGAAAGACGGGCAATTTCGCTGGTTCCTATTTCGGTATAAGCCACTGCTTGATGAAAAGAGTCACATCGCCAAGTGGTTCGTAACAGCCACCGACATTGAGGATCGCAGGCAGGCAGAAGATCGAATCCGAAACGAGACGTTCGCTCTGCGTGAGGAGATCGATCGGACTTCGATGTCCGAGGAGATTGTTGGATCATCACGCCCGCTGCGACGAGTGCTGGCGCAGGTTGCCAAGGTAGCGCCAACGGATTCGACCGTGCTTATTTTCGGTGAAACCGGCACTGGAAAAGAACTGATTGCGCGTTCGATTCACAAGCGCTCTAAACGCGCGGAGGGAGCCTTCATCGCGGTGAATTGCGCCGCCATTCCAGCGTCGCTGATCGCTTCAGAATTGTTTGGTCACGAAAAGGGGGCCTTCACCGGCGCCGCACGTCGGCGTCTCGGTCGTTTCGAAGCCGCAGATGGGGGCACAATCTTTTTGGATGAAGTGGGCGAATTGCCGCTCGAAACTCAGATCGCTCTGTTGCGAGTGCTTCAGGATAAGAAGATAGAGCGAATAGGAAGCAGCCAATCCGTCTTCGTCGACATACGAGTGCTGGCGGCCACGAATCGTGATCTGAACGCTGCCATAGCCGCCGGAACCTTTCGCCAGGATCTGTATTATCGATTGAACGTCGTGCCTATTGAAATTCCTTCATTGCGCGAGCGGAAAGATGATATTCCCTTATTAGTTGAATACCTGATCGATCGTTACGCACAAAAGACCGGCAAAAAGATCAGGAAGATGGAACGAAAGTCGGTGGAGCTGTTTGAAGCTTACCACTGGCCCGGCAACATTCGCGAACTGCAGAACGTTGTCGAGCGTGCGGTGATACTAAGCGATGGGGACACCTTCTCAGTTGACGAAACCTGGTTTACGACGAGACCGGAAAAATTCACTGGGCCAACGGTACCGTTTGTTGATGACTTGTCTCGACGTGAAAAAGAATTGATTGAAGCCGCCCTCGAGGAATCCAAGGGCAAAACCTCTGGTCCATCAGGTGCCGCCACCAAGCTCGGAATCCCACGGCAAACGCTCGACTCACGGATCAAAGTATTGCGTATTGATAAGTATCGTTTCAGAAATCGCTAGCCTTTATATCCTCTCCATTTTCCCTCTTCTCGAGGAGCGTGCTGAGCACCGCGGGCCACCGGTTCTCGAAGTCGACTTCCCGTTGGAGCCCGCGATCCAACAGAGCTTGGATTCGCTGCTGCGCTTCAGGCCACGTCAGCGCCGTCTCAAAGGAGGTGAGGGCGTCGAGGAGCCGGTCGGCGGACGGCAAGGAGACTTGGTTAACGAGATGCTTCGCTGCCGCGATTGCATTCCGGTCGAAGGAGGCGATCCGGCGCGCGAGCGCGTCGACGAAGCTGTCCAGCTCCGCGTCGGGAAGTGCCCGGTTGACGTATCCGTATCGTTCCGCGGTATTGCCGTCGAAGTCGTTCGCTCCGAGAACGATTTCGAGCGCCCGACCGCGGCCGACCAGATGTGGGAGACGTTCCGCACCGCCGCCGCCTGGATGCAATCCCACTCCGACTTCGGGTTGGCCGAGGCGCGTGTTCTCGCGCGACGCGAAACGCATGTCGCAGGCGAGCACGAACTCACTGCTCACGCCCCGGACACAGCCCCGGATCTTCGCGATGCTAACCACCGGGGACTTGGTGAGACGCACGAACGTATCCATCAGGATCGGGAGGCCTGAATCCCCGACAGCAGTCATGATGTTCCCTATCTTGCCGGTCAAATCAAATTGGGCAAGGTAAAACTCTGGGTTCGCGCTTTCGAATACAACCACACGCAGGCTGGGGCTGGCGTCTATTTGCGCGAGCAGATCCTGCAGGGCTTCGAATATGCTGGCGTCGACGATGTTGAAGGGCGGGTAATCGAACACAACCCTCCAGTACGCGGGGGTTTCGTTGATCACTCGCACGGGCGCCGCGGGATTGGTTTTATTCATGGTTGACCTTTCTTCTCTTCATAAGAACACATGCGCGCGAGTGCAGACTCGCTGACGCATAATTTCAAGAAGAGAATTCGTTCGAAGCGCAAGGCCCCTGCGCCGGCGGCGTCTCCGTGGCATTGCGGAAGGGTCGGTTCATGTAAGCAACCCATTCCGGCGTATGCGACGATAGGCGCCGTGCGATCTCGCCTTAAGCTGTCGCGGCGGTCCCTTGAACAGCTTTCGCTGCAGCGCGAATCACTTCAAGAACCCGTTCCGGTTGAGAGAGCATCGGGACGTGGCTGCTGTCGAGTTCATAGGTGGTGGCGCCCATGCGCTTGGCGTAAAAGCGCTCCAGGTCAGGATGAACTGTGTGGTCTTTTTTGCCGACGATGTACCAGCTCGGCTTCGACTTCCAGGCGGTTCCGCCGGCCTTCGCGTTGAACAGGTCGGGTTGAGGGACGCCCTGGGTCGCCCAAACGAGCTTCTGCTCCTGCTCCGAAAGGTCTCCGCAGAAATACCTTGTGCCCTCCGGACGCAGCCAAAGGCGTCCGTCGGCAACTTCGACGTGGGAGAAGACATCGGTCCCCGGGAAGTTGGACTGCTGCGTTTGAGACGTTTCATCGGCGTCGGGCGCGAGCGCGCATATGTAAACCAGCCCGGCAACACGATCGTCGGTCCCGGCACCGGTGATGACGCTTCCGCCGTAGGAGTGGCCGACGAGGATAACGGGGCTGCTCACCCGGCCGATCGTTGCTTTCACCAAGGCGACATCCTCCGCCGTTGTGTTGAGGCCGTACTGCGCTGCAATGCACTCATAGCCTTCCGCCTGAAGGGGAACGATCAGCTTGCTGAAGCACGAGCCATCTGCCCAGAGCCCATGACAAAAAACGATGCTTGGTTTAGTCTGCGTTGATTTCATTTGTCCTCCTGATTCAGCTTTTGGTTTCCTTGCGTGGCCTCGCTATCGCAACATCCATTCCCTAATGTAACGCGAACACTACATCGCTGCGGTTCTGCACAATTCGCGTCAGATTCGACGTAAATCAAAACGCGTACGCGGCCCACTCGGCAGAATGCCCGCTGAGAACTGAGCATTTGCTGAGTTTTCGTCAACCCCTCACCAACAAAGCTTCACATCTAATATCGATTTGATTGGCCCCGATGTTGCGAGATTCTAACGATGGCCGATCACGATGCTTAAGATTGAGAAACACTCTGAAGGAGACACGACCGTTCTTCGACTAGTCGGACGGATTAGTGCGGAGCATCTTGACGAATTGAACCAGCTGATTGCCGATGCTAAGCGCAAGGTAGTCAAATTAGATCTGAGTGAGGTGACACTGGTAGATCTCGACGTGGTTCGCTTCTTCGGAGATCAGGAACGTCGGGGCGTCGAACTTTTTAAGTGTTCGCCTTATATCAAGAAATGGATTCAAAGAGAGCAGGCTAACTCGGTTCAGCGAGACGATGATCCAGAATCTGAAGAAGAAGAATGAGGTGGCAACGAAGCAAATACGGTCTTGATCGCGGAGTGATCATTCGTCGGGAGCTTGGTCCATGCTCGTGATCTCACCTGCGGTCGTCAATTTCGTTCACTCGGGCAGTCCACATTCCCTCACTCGGGAAATCCATTCGCGTACATAAGCCGGGCAGTTTTGAACTTCGATCCCGTTGGCCTCCGCAACAATAAGCGCCCTGACGGCTTCAAGGCCCACCAGCGTGACCTCCGTAAGATCTAGCGCCAGTCTGCTCTTCGCTGTCTTCTCGTTCTCTATCAATTCCTGTAAAACGTCGACGAATTGACCGTCAATTCGTCCACTGACGCGGAACACTACAAAACCGCCCACTGTAGTAACCCTTTCAATTTTGCAAACCATCGCGGCTCTCCGCTCAAGGCTCGTTGCGATCTGCCTTCACGCTCGATTACGACATTGCGCGTTGCTCCATCCAGTCAACATAAAGCTGGCGCTCCGCGAACAGCCACGATCCGTCCACCTTTATGAACGTGTCGAGATAGCGGAGCGAGGCCAGCATCAAGCTGCGCTTGTTGCCCTCAACCGTAACGTGATGCGCAAGGCAGTAGGTTTCCCCCGTGGCCCGCTCGTCGGTTAGCGTGAAAATGGTGCTCTGTCCGACGAAGTGTGTGGTCGCCTCGTACTGGTTCAGCTCTGCGAAGACTGGAGCGAGCGCTTCGCGGGAGTGCAGTTCCTGTGAAGGTGTGGGATCTTTGGTGTTCATGTACACCACGAAGTGGGTGTCTTTGGTAAAGAGGGCCATCTGTCCTTTCGCATCGCGACGGTCTGCGCAGTGTGCATAAGCCTCGACAAGTTCCCGGATCGCGAGGCGGTCCGCAGCCTCGTTGGCTGAGATAGTGACGTGCTTACTCATGAACTGATCTCCATGCTCTTCCGATCACCCAAGACAGAATGCAAACGACGAAAAAGTGATGATGGGTGTCGATGGTCAACGACTTATCTGAGTTGCCCATTATGCGCTCCCCTTCTCAGCCGAGAATCAGCTTGGCAGCGCGGCCCGCAATCATGTGGGTCGACGCGTTTGTACCCGGCCCCGTAATGATCCGTGGCATCACGGAGGCATCCGCCACGCGTAAACCCAAAATGCCGTGCACGCGAAGCTCCGGGTCGACAACAGCGAGCTGGTCCACTCCCATCTTGCACGTGCCAACTGCGTGCCCAAAACTCGCCGAGGCAAGTCTGGCAAGTTCCTGTATCTCCTCGGCGCTCGCCTTGGGTCCTGGAATGAGCTCGCTCTCGCGCAAACTATCGAAGGCGTGTTGACTCCCGAGTTCACGCGCTATTTCGATGGCGCGGACAACGGCCGCAAAATCGTGATCCGTTCCGAGATAGTTACCATCGATTATGGCGGCATCTTGAAAGTTGTCGCTGGCCAAGCGGACGGAACCTATGCTCGTGGGCTGCACAAGAGCTGGCGCGATTGTGAACACGTCCGGTGGAGGAGTTCCAAAGCGCGAGGATACCTCGGGTGTAACCACTGGTAGTTGATGAAGCACAAGACTAATGTCTGTGTCACCCGAAGGACCACTCGACAAGTAAGCCTCTGCCTCAACAGCATTGCTGTCGGCGGGCCGATCCGGCATCTTACCTTTGTACTTGAACACAACGCCGGAGACGAGTACATGGTCCTGCAGATTCTGGCCCACGCCGGGCAGGTTCTCAACGACGTCAATTCCAAAGCTGCGCAGCGCCTTCGCCTCCCCAATGCCCGAGAGCATCAGAAGCTTCGGGCTATTGATGGTGCCCGCGGCGAGGATCACTTCCTTGTCTGCCGCGATATCCTTGTTGGCGCCATCATTGTTGACTGTGACGCCGACACAACGAGTGCCTTTGAAGTTCAGTTTCACCACGTTGGTGTTGAGCAGCAGAGTGAGGTTCGGCCTCGACAATGCTGGGCGGAGGAAGGCACGAACGGCGCTCACACGAGTCCCATCCGCGGCGATGTTCATGTTGATGTAGCCGGCGCCAGCGCGCATCGGTCCGTTCACGTCATCCAGAATGGGCATGCCCATCTGGCGAGCAGCGTCGATGAAGACGGGCGCTGTCGGATGAGGGTCTTTGGGCCGGCGGATGTGTATTGGGCCGCCAACGCCGCGCCAGGTGTTGGCGCCACCCTCCCAATCCTCTTGACTCTTGAAGATTGGAAGCACGTCGGCGAAGGCCCAACCCTTGGCTCCGTTCTTCGCCCACCCGTCGTAGTCCCGTTCCATGCCGCGTATCCATACCATGGCGTTGATGCTGGTGCCGCCGCCAAGTACGTGGCCAAGGGCCATGTTGAATTTGCGATTGTTCAATCGCGGCGATGGGTTGATGGGTAGGTGGTAATCGAGCGGCCCACCGACGTTGTAAAACCAGATGCTCGGGTTCGCGATTGTCGGAGCGTCGTCGGGTCCTCCCGACTCGATGACGAGGACCTGCGCACCGGAGGCGGACAATTCCGCGGCAAGAACAGAACCGGCTGCGCCCGCTCCCACCACAATGAAGTCATACTGCTTTTCTTCATTCGACTCGTTGATCATCTTGAACTCCTAGAATTTAAAATCGCTCTCTTCGATTTCGTAGACCAACTTGGCGACAGCCTTAGTTATCACGCGTGCTGCACGAATATTCCGGAGAAGTGTTGACGATTGCTATAGAAAACTATCAACCACAGAACTGTTACCACTGCCGCCGGTTCTGCTCCGCTAGGATTCAGGAAAACGTGATAACAAATGATGTTCACGATTACCGGCCCAAGCAGCACCAACGCGAATGGTACGAAACGGTTCGCTAACAATAGCGCGCCACCTACAATTTGAAGCGCAGCCACAACCCAGTAATAGTGAGAGAGGGCCAGCGCGCCGATGAACTGTCCCGCCAGTCCTGAAGGCATAGGCCCCATGTTGAGAAAATTCAAAAAACCATTGAGGCCAAACACAAGAGAGATTAGCCCAAGTAAAATCCGTGCAATCAAGGTTACGATTTTCAATTCGCGTTTCCTTTCGATAGTTTCAAAAACCTTACCAATTTCAGTGAGGGCTGGATTTCGTGCTTCGAGGTGTCGATCATTGTTGGATCTCGCGATGTCTAAAAGCTGAACTTCACCATGGCAAAGATCATTCAGGACTGAAATAGCTTCTGGTCAATAAACGTGTACAGCCTTGACACGCGACCATCATGCTCTTCGAGGAAGTCTGTTCCCGTGTAGTGAAACGGTTGACCTGGCATCCCGCTTCCCCAGCGGCAAGTCGCTACATTGTGCATGGTCTGGATCTCACCCGTGACCGTGTAGCGGTATTCCGGGAAGTGTTTGCGAATCTCTGTTGCCGCTTCATTGATACCCTCGCGTCCCACAATTCGGCCGCCGGGATGAACCCAAAGGCAATCTTCGGTGTAAGACTCCGCGAGCAATGCCGCACGCTTGATTGGATCGAGCTCTATAAAAATCTCATTGAAGTTGCGCATAAGCAGTTCAGAGGAAGTTGCCTTCATAAATGGATCCTCCTTTTCACGGTCCAAGTCTTCAAGCCGAACTAGATTTCAGCGCCTCAGCAAGCACGTCGCGGAGAGGCTTGGGCGGTCGGCCGCCAAGCCGCTCGACGTCGCCGGTGACAATGTCGAACGCACCCGCCGCAAAGCTCGCCTGAATGCTTATTACGGTGTTGACGACCTGCTCCGGTAGACTCGCCTGCGTCAGTCCGGCGCGCAGTTGCTCTTCCCCGATGACAAGGAACGAGAGAGGCCGGCCAGCAATTTCGGCTACAAGGGCCGCGCGCTCTGCACCCGACAGGCGCTCGGGGCCGGTGGCGTTGTAGGTCGCGCCTGCATGTCCGTCGCCGATCAGGATTCCGGCTGCAGCGGACGCTACGTCAGTGCGCGCAACGAAAGCGACCTGGTTCTCGGCGAGCCCGGCAAGCACGCCCTGGGCCAGCGACATCTGTGCCTGCTGCGCGAAACTTTCGGCATAGAAGTTCATACGCAGGATGGTCCACGCCGACGGCGCAGTGGTGATAAGACGCTGTTCGCCCCACCAGTAGGGGGTGCCGAGCATCGGCTCCTCAGCTCGGCGCGCCCCCGCAGCCGACATGAAGACGATATGCTTGACGCCCGCCTTCACGGCCGAGTCGATCGCAGCGACGTTCTGCGCCCCGCGCTTTCCGGCATCGAGGCTCGGAATGATGAGCAGACGATCGAGACCCGCATAGGCCTCAACAAGGCTTTCGGGCCTGTTGTAGTCCCCGAATCGTTTCTGCGCCGGTCCAGAAACGGTTTCAGGTGTGCGCGTGATAGCCACTACCTCGTGCCCGCCGGCGCGCTGCAGCAGTTCCGAAACGACGGCTCTGCCCAAATGTCCGCTGGCACCACTTACACCGATTTTCATTTCACCCTCCAATACTCAGCAGTGCATTCCAATCCTGCGTCTTTGCCCACGATTCAAAGTCTTGGAAAGCGACGTCGGGAAACTCACGGCGGAGCGCGGCGCGATCCACCGTATAGCCGACGCGGTCGAACCATTCGTACATTTTGACGGCATCCTCACCCATGCGCTGGCGGATGACATCGAGCGGCACTTGGAAATATGAGAAGGGGCGGCCGGTGACGCGCGAGAGGATGGCGACGACGTCATTCCCCGAAAGCTCATCGCCCGCGATGTCGAAGCGCTTGCCCGTGAAGCTAGCGGCGTCCTCGAGGACTCGAACGGCGACCGCCCCGATGTCCGCGACAGCGATTTGCGCGAGCGTCTTCGTCGGCGCGAGCGTCGCGGCGTAGATTCCTTTAGCGAGCTGCTCCTTCCCGAAGTAGAGATTCTCCATGAAGTAAACGGGCGCGAGAATCGTTGCGCGGACGCCGATCTTGGCGATGTGCTTTTCGATCTCGTACTTGCTGTCGAAGTGCGGAACGCCCGTCTGTCGGTTAGCTGAGCCGACAGAAGTGAAGACGAGATGCACGCCGGCTATCTTGGCTGCGTCGGCGGCGGCGACACCTTGTCGTATCTCGGCGTCTGTACCTGCTCCGTAAGGCGTCGTCATCGCGAAGAGAGAGGTCGCTCCTTCGAGCGCCTTCGTGATCGCCACAGTGTCTTCGAGCGACGCCGCAACGAGAGTCGCCCCGGCGTTCGCGAGCGACTTCGCCTGGCTTGAGTTGGGGTCGCGCGTGACGGCGCGGACCTTGTGGCCTCGCTCGAGGAGGCCTCGCGCGACGGCGCCGCCTTGTTTACCCGTGGATCCCGTAACAACGACGATGAGCTCTTGCGACATGTTCTGGTTCCCTTCTCCTGCAGTCATGAGGGAAATCTCTATCGCAAACTTACTGCCACTCGTGTTGGACTGAAACGATGGGGGTAAGACAATTCAAGCCATTGATGTGGACTAGCGAGAAGCGGTGGATTCGGTGGAAGTGGTGGTTTTAGTGGTTGTGGTGGTTCTGATCGGTCTTCAGCGAGTACTTGAAGTGCTTCTTATCGATTTTTAGCGCTTTGATCCTATGGTCGAGAGTGGACGGTGGAATTCCAAGCTTAGCGGCCGCTCCCGAAGATCCCCAGACTCGACCTTTGGTCTCGACCAAGGCCGCTTGAATAATCTCTCGCTCGCTACGTGGTTCAACGCCATTGTTAGAGTGTGCCGAGCCTTCAATCCTAACGGCTGGTGCGAGCGCCTCTTTTGAAAGCCACGATTCGTCAACTGAAAACTCTCCGCCGGAACTTAGAATCACGGACCTCTCAATGATGTTCTGTAACTCACGGATGTTCCCAGGCCAGTCGTAAGACCGCAACAGAGCCAGCGCCTTCTTGTCGATCGAGCGAATGTTCTTGCCCGCGCGCTTCGCATAGCGTTGCACGAAATACTCAACCAGCATTAGCAGGTCGTCTTTCCGTTCTCGCAGCGGTGGGACCTCGATGGGGAATACATTCAGCCGATAAAATAGATCCTGTCGGAAGGTTCCATTAGCCACAGCGGCGTTCAGATCACGATTTGAGGCAGCGATGACGCGAACATCGACATTGATCGGTTGCCTTCCGCCGACTCGCTCGAACTCTCGTTCCTGCAACACCCTCAGCAACGCGACCTGAGTGTCGGACGAAAGTTCGCCTACCTCGTCCAAGAAGATCGTACCGCCGTCGGCGAGTTCGAAACGACCAAGCCGCCTTTGCGTAGCACCCGTAAAGGCGCCTTTCTCATGGCCGAATAACTCCGAGGCGATCAGGTCACGGGGAACCGCAGCGCAGTTCACGCTAATGAACGCGCGTGAGCTGCGATGTGATCGTCGGTGGATCGCTCGCGCAACAAGTTCTTTGCCTGTTCCCGTTTCACCTGTGATCAAAACTGTGGAATCAGTTGGCGCAACTTTGGAAATGCCCGAGAGTACAGTTTGCAATGCAGAGGAGGTCCCGACGATTTCTTCAAACATGGAGGTTTCGTCGATTTCTTCCCGGAGAGCCGCGTTTTCTTGCTGAAGCCTGTCTTCAGTCAGCTTGCGGTCTTCAATGTCAGTAGCTGTGCCATACCAACGCGTTATCTGTCCATCCTGATCCTTAAGAGGAATTAACCGGAATAGAAACCACCGAAACTTACCGTCGTACCTCAGCAACCGAGCTTCGAACTCATGAGGCGTCCCTTCCAGAAATCGTATTTTTCGTGCGCCCAGAAAGTGTTCACGATCATCTGGATGAACGAGACGAATTCGGGAGTCCGCTCGCCATTGGTCAAGGCTGACACCAAAATAATCGAGCGCTACTCGATTGGCGTAAAGTGGGGTCCCATCAGGTCCAAGTACACCGAGGTGTTGCGGTGTGAGATCCAGAATCTGCAGGAGTTCGCTCTCTCGTTCTCGGAGATCATGCTCGCTCCGCCGTAGTTCCTCTGTTAATTGTTCTTGTTCGGTAACATCCATGCCTGTGCCGACAGACTCTTGAAAAGGCCCGCCGTCATTCACCGCAATACCCACGCAACGTACTCGACGAATCTCTCCGTCGGGACGCACAATACGTTTCGTGAAATCGAAGCCGCGATGGTCTGCCAACATCTTCTGAACTGCATGCATGACGGATTCGCGATCTTCCGGGTGTACGAGCGCGATATATTCGTCTACTGTTGGCGGCTTGCGGTTGGGAGCAAGCCCATGAATCCGGAACAGCTCGGGAGACCAGTAGTCGAATCCCGCAGCGTTGAATGCCCAGCTACCCATATGTGCAAGGCGTTGTCCTTCCCCGAGGTAGAACTCTGCTTGTTTCCGATCTTCAATGTCGAGATTTATCCCGATCCAATACAGTAGCGTTCCATCGCTCGCTCGCACGGGCTCTGCGCGACTGAGAAACCAGCGGTATCCTCCTTCAGCGTTACGAACTCGAAAACTAACTTGACCGGCGCAACCCGTACGCAGACAGGTGGACCAGACTCTGCGCGTCTCTTCGTGGTCGTCCAAATGTAGAAATGGGATATGAGAATCCCACGCTGCGCCAGTGTCGATCCCGAGCCGAATAGGATGGTCTTTCGGGAGTCCAAGGTAATCTGAACTGCGTTCATTCACAAAAGTGAGCGCACCGGACGGTGCGGCGTACCAGGTATGTGCCGGAATCAGATTAAGAGCGAGCTGTAATTCTGCGCCAGGCGGCAGACGTTGCTGAGCGACGCTGTCGAAATGATCAGATGAACCAACGTTCAGCGGGTTCGACTTGGCAAGACGCACGGCCGAGGCTCCAGTTTGATGATTGAGGGAAACGTCTTTCAAAACCCCTTCTGCGCCTCCTTTTATTAGTCACGCTTCTTGATGGCTCGTTCCCGTCTTTACGACGTCGCGCCGCGAAGCGACGACCGGCTTGCCCTAAGTTAACAGTATTAGTATGCGTTCCCGAGTATCGGACTGCAATCAGTCACGTCTGATCAATCAGCACAACAGCCGAGTTCTCGATTATCGGCTCGTTCGAGAAAAGTTCGGTCCGGTGAACACCGGGGCGAGTGTGCTTACAAACGCCCCTCTTGAATTAGTCGCGTCCGAATCGCCGAAATTTGCGCTTGGGCATCGCGCAACGAGGTGGTCGTAGTGTGGACCGAGTGGGAGCCGAGCACGAGATCGTACTTGTGCGGGACGGCGGAGCCGAGAACGAATTCAACGTCGGTTCGCGCCTCGAACTCGACCGCTTCGCTAGATTGCTCGAAAGCCGCCAACTCGCCCTGCCTCAGTTCGTCGGGAACCGCTACGGTGCCGGATGCGACGGCGATCCAGAGGACGGAGTGGTCCGCTGGAGGCTCATAGCGCCAGCGCTCGCCTGCCTTCAGGCGTATGGCGAGATAGTTAATCGACGAGGGAGACACGATGGCGTTCGAGGCGGATCCGTAGCTGCCGAGGAGGACGTGCACCGGACCGTCCTGTGGCACATCTTCCGGAGCCTGATAGATGCTGATGGTAGGTCCCAACTCAAGTTCCGGCGGCAACGCGATCCAGAGCTGGAAGCCACGCGTCCGGCCTGCATGGTCCAACCCGCCACCGTGCCACATGCCGCGCCCAGCCTGCATCCATTCGACGCCGCCAGTCGCAACTGTGCCCCTCACATTGTCAGGGTCGATATAACTCACCGCGCCTTCCGCGATATAGGTCAATGTTGCGATTCCCGAGTGGGGGTGGAGGCCCGTGCTGAAGGGCGCGCCCTCGTGATCGAAAATGTCGAGAAACACAAATGGCTTCAGGATCTCGCCGAAGTCGGACGGGCTCATCAAACGTGTGACCGGGCCATGAGTCCGTCCACGGGTACGCTGGACGATCGCTCGCGCAAGTAAAGTGTTTCCTTCAAGCTTGTTCATGTATTCCTCTTCTCTGATCAATTCATCAAATTGTCATCTGTACCGAGCCTAGGACCATAGCCATGAGTAGAAAACTCCCATTAGTAAACAGCGCTTAGTTCTCGCAGAGACTTCATCGCGCCGCCCCAGGCGATCACCTGATCAAGCATGGCATTGACAGACTGCTCCTGTTTTGGAGCCGGGTTGAAGACGCTGAAGTTCTCGAAGTCGGTGAAGAGTGAAAGCCCCACCTGCGCTTTCACATCGGCGACCTGCAGTTCCCCCATTATCAATCGCAGATTCTCCACCGCGCGTATCCCCGATGCGCCTCCATAGCTGACGAATCCAGCCGCCTTGTTGACCCACTCATGGTAGAGGAAATCAATAGCATTCTTGAGCGCAGCCGGAATCGCATGGTTATATTCTGGCGTCACGAAGATGTAGGCATCGAAGGAAGCGATCTTCGCAGACCAATCCTTTGTGTGTTGATGTGTGTACTGGCCCATCATCGGCGACATCGGTTCGTCGAGAAGTGGCAGGTTGAAGTCTTTGATGTCGACGAGCTCAAACTCTGCGTCCCCACGTTTTTGCGCAATTTCGTAAACCCACTTCGCAACGGCCTCGCCATTGCGGCCAGGCCGTGTGCTTCCGATTATGATTGCAACCCTAAGCATAGATTCCCCCCTTGTGTCCCCGTTTACACGCGCGTCTTATCTTTATCGTGACCCGGTTAAAAGACGCGTCGTTCGTTGCCATCTTCCCCACGCCACGAATACCGTGACGACCAAAAGGATAGTTGCCATCAACGGACTTCCACCGACGACGAAGACGTGGGTGACAATAGCGCAGGCCATCACTCCGGCGAGCATTAGTGCCGCCAATCCGCTCGTGCGCGGGATCAACAGCAGAATCGCGCCCGCTACTTCCAGCGTACCGGTGAGATAGCGAAACCATTGCCCGATTCCGATGGCGTCAAAGAGTCCGACCATTTGCGGATTTCCCGACAGTTTCAAGAACCCCACCATCAAGAACATCCCGGCAGCGCCGAGCTGTAAAACCCAAAGTACGATGTTGACGATCTTCGAGACCGAACCCGAAGCCGACTGCCTGTCCTCTATTAATACCTGTGACATTTCTTTACCACTCCTTCAACTTTCGATTATTCATGAGTTATCTGCTGGTAACGCAGTTTCGTCGTCTAGTCTGTCTACCTCATTCGACACGTCCCCTAAAAGGCGAAACCCTACTCTGTACTCTTCTCTTCATCCGGCTGCGACGCACCTGCCGCTTCATAACCAATCTTCTTCAACAGATGGATGAGCGTCTTGCGTTCTTCCTTGGTCAAGGAGTCAGACGCAAGCCGTTCCATGTCGGCGGCGTGGTCGCCGTAGACGCGCGTGATCACCTTCCGGCCTTCTTTCGTCAAGTGAACTACCCTTGTCCGGCGATCGGTTCCATGCGCACGCCGCTCCACCAACCCCTTTGCCTCCAAGCGGTCAACTGCCACCGTGATCGAGCCGCTCGTCAATAAAACTTTCTTTCCAATCTCATTGATCGGTTGCGGGCCCTTATGAAGCAGCGCTTCGAGGACGGCGAAGTCACTGCCGCACATCTCCAACGCCGAAATGCTCTTTCCCGCATAGGCCTCCACCGCCCGCGCTGCCTTCCACAAGACCAGGAATACGTGAACGCCACTGCCACCTGTCAACGATTCCTGTTTTTGTATCTTCATCTTGCTCATTCCTGATTACCTTGATATCAAGATACTTTAGATGAAGATAGTTGTCAACAGTTGCCTCACGGTGGAAAGCACAGACTTTCTTTTTTGTTCAATTCAACTACGATTTGCTAAAAATGACCCCGGGTGCAGGGTGCACAAGGCAAAAGTCGGCGGGACCGAGGCGTATAGGGCCAGGGTTCGGCTATTGACCGAGGGATTGATGCTCTTAAGTTTTAGTAAGGGTATTGGTGGGCGCGTTGGGACATGAACCCCCAGCCCCTAGCGTGTCAAGGGAATGATCCACTGTCCCTCTAAATATAAGGCTGGCCTCTGCACAGCCTTTTAGAGGATGGGTCACCGTACGTGATCTTTTGTCGCTTTTGACCTCAGTGCTCGTAGAACGCATTCGAGTCTGAAAAGACCGGCACCTAAGGCTGCGCTTACGGTAGCTTCAAAAATCTGATCATCCGTGTAGTCTGATTGGTGCAGCTCGGCTATATCCTCGTCGGAAACCAGGTATGCGTGCTCAGCAACCTTTTTAACATATGCGCCCAGGGCTCCAGCCGGTTCTCGACCCGCACTGATAGCTTGCCGGAGGGCAGGTGAGAGCGATCCAGGTCCCGAGAGAACAGCATTTCGCAGGCGGGCAAGCTTTCTGTCGTAAGGATCAAATGTGGGTGGATCAAGTGCTTGAGGATCAAATGTAGTCTGATTGAGCACCACAGAGGTGCCCATTAGCATGAGGTCGACTCTTCGATTGTAAACACCACCTGTCCAGTAGCCGCTAAGCCTCCGGTAACCAAATATCACGAGTAATTTGGCTGCTCTGGAAAACCGCTCCTGGGAAGGAATCTTGAAACCAAGCGCATCAGCGATCCGAGTGATGATATTGAATCCCGCACAAATGTAAGTCGCATCCAGGATCTCACGATCCGATAAGCCGGCGTCTCGCGCTGCCACGAGATCCTCGGCCACAATCTCTTCAGGGTAGAGTGTAATCTTCTCTAATAGCTCAAGAGTCGCGCGGAGCTTCCCGGTAATCCTGGCTTTGCGCCAGTCAGCAAAAATCTCCCCTGTCAGCTCGTTACCGAGTAGTGACCACGCGACCGCGCGGTGGGCGTTGGTTCAAAACAGACACCGGTTCAAACTCGCAGTGAAGGCGCCAAACAATTCACGCTCACCGATAGTCCACTGTGATGGACCACGTAGTAACTCATGGCCCAGATCACAGAAATGTCTGCCAAAGTACTCCGGCCGGTATGTAAACGTCTTTACTACGTCGAAAGGCTCGGAGAGCGTCAGGATGTGAGTCAACCTTAGCAATAGCCTTTGCCGAACCCCATGACCGGTCTGTAGCTTTGATAATCGCATTGCCACCTCGCCTGAATTTACAGGCCTGAGGCGAGCTGTTAGCTCGCACGATTACAGGACAAAACCAACATAAAATGTCTTAGGCAGAACTGCTGAAGGTCTTTATGATCGCAGACAAAACTAAACCCCAGGAAAGTAGCATTCGGTCTTTACGTAGTCACCAACCAAAGCGGGGAGTTTTGTATCAAACTTTTGGATGAGTCATGGGTGCCTGACAGTCCGGGCGGTTACGTGACTCCCTCAAAAGTATTCCAGAAACAGGCTTCAAACGGTAAATGAGTAGGTTCTTGATTTTGCTGCCTGCAGATGAAGGATTAGCCCGCGGGCAGAGCAAACAATCAGTAATGCATAGAAGAAGCCGAATCCGACGTGCGCCAGAACCAGGAGCGAATAGACCAGTGCAATCGCGCCGCCGAAGATAACCTGCTCGCGCCACGTGTTCGGTGTAGATCCAGGATCGGTAACCATATAAAAGGTAAAGAGAATGAAACTCACACCTGTCATTGGAACTAATCCGACAATCAGCGGAAGGTCGCTCAGCAGACAGCGCACCACGCCCTGTACGGCGAAGCCGATCACCCAGCCCACTACCAAGGGCAAGCGCCCTGCGTAACGCCAGTTCATGAAAACTCCGACGCAAACGACTAGAACTGGAAAAGCCCAACTCATCCCGCCCGACAAACGCTCAGTAAATTGGTAGGGCATGATCGGGGCCAAGGTCGGGAAAAGCAAAATGGTTGCTGCGATTCCGGTGTTCGATGGGTTCAGGAAATGCCGTCTGGACTTATTCACAGGCGCTGTAAAGAGTGCCTTCGAGGCGATGGCTACGGCAGAGGCGAAAGCAAAAGGGAGGAGCAATGCTCCGGAATATAACAACATGGCGACCGCCATTCCCGCGATATGCGCAGGCAACAGGAAATCGACGAGGTTCCAACCTCCGCCGGCGAAACGGTAAGGTCTTTCGTTTGCCCATGCGTCAGCGATCTCTAAAACGAGTTCCGTGCAGTAGGCAGTAACAAGCGCCACTAGCATTTGGGCCCACGAGCTCTCGAAACCCAGAACGGCGTGGCCCAGGAGATTGAGCACCGAGATGCTGATCGCAAATCGCCTGAGGGAGGCTAAACGCAGATTGGGTTCACTCATGACGATCGTCCCCACGCGGCCAACCTGCCATCACTGTGTACCAGCCAGGTTTCAGGCTCAAGAAGTCTCGACGAACATGACCTTCCGGATCACGCCAATCAATTCTGACGCTGACGGGCTTCTCGATTTGTCCCAAACCGAAATGTAAATCCGGACTGCGCTTGCCACTATGTCCATTACCGCCGTCGACTTGTCGTGTCAGAACTTGCCCGTTAGGCAACGTAACAGTAACCACTGCCCCGATAGCGGCCCTACCGCTCATGTTAGGTGGCGGATGACCCTGGCGAACGATAGTGTCCTTCTCTGAATGTCCGCCGGCGAGCGGTAAAAGAAGGTGAAGTCCGAGAAACGATCCAGGTTTGCGACACGCGTTGTGGTAATAGGTCGCCGGTCCCCACATATTCGAAACCAGGATATCCAGGTAGCCGTCGACGTCGACATCTCCAATCGCGATTCCGCGGCTAACGTAGTCTTCCCCAAAACCGATCTCGCGTGAGATATCCACATAACGATCTCCCATTCGAACAAAGAACGGATTCTGATCGTGTCCCGAGAGGTCAGCACCTTCTTCAATTCTCGGCCAGGAAGCGCTTACGTTCGAGATGAGTTCGTCATTGGCGGTAGCCAACTCTTGAATCTGAGGCCACCGGTTGGTAGTTCCTCGAACGAATCCCGTCGCCTGCAGCACCTCCAATATCCCGTCGTTATCGAAGTCATCGAGTTTAGCGTCCCAGGCCCATCCGCTGCGCGATAAACCGAACAGATCGCTGCGGTTTACATACGGAGCAACGCCGTCACGCATCTGGCCCATTTCGCCTGTGCTGAAGAAGGCCATTTGACCCTCTTGAAGTCCTTTGGGCGCGGTGATGTTGCTGACATAGATATCCGGAATGCCATCCCCATTCAGGTCACCAAAATCCACGCCCATGCTTTTGAACGAGTCATTCCCAAGCACGTAAGATTTCGGAGTATTGAACTGACTTCGGCCCTCCAGCAACGCAAAGCGGATATGACCCGGAGTTGATCTGTTCCAGAAAAGACGATCGGGACCAAAATCGTGTGCAACATATAGTTCTGGTAGCAAGTCGCCATCCAAGTCACAGGCGCCGACAGCGAGTCCCCAACCGCCTCCCACTCCTGCGGGAAAAGCGTCGGTAACTTCCTGGTACGTGACTGATGGATTTTCGCCAGCGCTCGAGCCCGTCCAGCGATAGATCCGCTCCCCTCCTCCGTTGTCAGCGTGCGAAAACGAATGGGGCATTGAGATAGCTCCGTCACTTTCAGGGTTATAAATGTCCGAGCCATCTTTGAAGTAGTTGGCAAAGACCAGATCAAGATGTCCGTCACCGTCGAGATCGGCTGTGGTTGCCGAGCCTGTCATCCAAATATCACGCTTCGGTAAGATATCGTGGACCACGTAATTGGCCGCGTTGAGGCGTGGGCCATCGGTCTGCTTCGCTGGAGTCCACAGGAAGATCAGAGGAGTTCTTCCGGCGTAATAGACGATAGCGTCTACTCGGCCGTCCTCGTTGGCGTCTGACAGAAGCACTCCCAGGGGAGCCATTCTGTTGCGATCGAATAGAGGTTCTTGAGTGAGGGTGAAAGACGAATAGCGCTCGCCGGTTCCAGGAACGGGGGTGATGATCACCTGGTCAGTTCGCGTATCTATATAACAGACGTCATTTGAAAGACCGTCACCATCCATGTCGTTGAGGGCAATGGCGGCACCGACCGTTGATATGAACGCAGAGATACGCTCGAGATCAGGATGAACGTAACGTTGATGGCGAACGGGTGGTCCAGAAACCTCGGGCAGCCTCGAACGTAAGAATCCAAAGCGGGCTGCGGCCGCACTTACGTCTCGCTGACTTATGCTCAATGACGACCGCAATGCCAGGAACAGACTGGTTACGATAAGAATCGCTGCGAACGTTCTGGCATTACGACGAATCAACATCGATCACATGAAGTTTGGCGTGTGCAGCTGCGAGATCGTCTCAGCTTGCGCAGGAGTCTTGGTTCATATCGTTTCGTAAGACTAGGTAATGCCGATTTTCAAAGGACTCTTCCATCCGTTGTGTGGAGGCTCCGCGTTTCTCAAAATCCTAATGCGCTGGTAGAGGCCGGAGGATCAAAACGCAACGCTTCGCTTTTCTTTTCGACTTCCGTCAGCGATCAGCGAGTCGACCGCGCGAAATTCAAGTCGTTCGAGATATAGGAACTGACTGTGACCCGCCTTCTGGCCGGCGAAGTAACCTTGAGCGGTTCGTCATCACCCACCCCTTGATGGTGGGTTAGTCGATTTCGACAGCAATAAATTCGAAAGAGGACGCTCAGTTGCGGATCGATCCGACCACATTTGTGTTTGGAACCCTGACGGCGTGGTACCGACGAGTCTTCTAAACACGCGGGCGAAATGGCTTGGGTTCTGAAACCCGGACTCTAATCCTACTTGAATGATGCTGAGCTTTCGGTCGCGAAGGTGTTGCTTGGCACGTTCGATCCTCTGCATCAGGACATAACCATGAGGAGTGCTACCCGTGCTCTGTTTGAACAATTCCGAAAAGTAATGCGGGCTCATGCCAGCAATGGTGGCCAGTTCTGACAAGCTGAGATTCTCTGCCAGATTATCACCGATATAGTTAAGTACACGCTGGAGACGATAACCCGGCAAACCTCCTTTGTAGACAACAGGTGTTTGCTTGTACACGGCATAACGCTTCAGCAGATAAATGGCCAACGCGTTGGCTAACGACTCCCCATACATTGTCCCTGCTGGTGAACCATCGCTTAGGTCTGCCTTCATTTCCAGCAGGAGCGCCGAGATGTGAGGGTCAATCAAATCCCAATGTTCTGAGAGTTCAATGTCGAACTCGTGCGCAGTCTCCTCCAATGCATTCGTCAGCAGGTGTGGATGGATCGTCACAGCCATCCGTTGAGTCGGTCCTGTCCAGTTCACCTCATCGACCGTGCCTTGAGGCAAAAGAAATGTTGTCCCTGGACGGGAAGTAAACCGCAGAGTTCGGCCCTCTGTAGTTACCTCGTAGTCGACGTTTCCACTTAACACCAAGTGCAAAAAGTGTGCGGGATGTTCGTGGCGCGGTATGAAGACTGCCGGAACGCTGTAGTTTTCCAGGGTGATACCTCCCCAGTGCGCTGACGCGCTCGACAGCGAAGGACTGATGTCGAGGAATGGTTCAGTCCGCCCCTTTCGAACGACATCTACTCCAGAAATAACATCACGGGTATTCGTTGGAGGGTGTTGGTTAGAGCCTGCAATGGATGGCGAACCATCGGCACGATATGTAGCGCCCATTGTGCGTTCCCATGTGAATCATCGCGCGGGGCGACCAGGTAATGGATATCCCCAACTTTATAACCCGGAAGATTAGCACAGAGCCGGTACTTTGGAACTGCTCTCGTTGGAAACGTTCGATACGATCTCGTTGAACACGACACTACGAACGATGAAAAGGAGATCACGAATGACCAATTACCCAATTTCAACCGTCATCAACAAACAAGAGGACAGAATATTCAGGTGGGGCAGCTATAGCTCGGTGATCTTGCGATGTGGGCTCGGGCTAGGTTTTCTTTCGGCCGTGGCAGACAGGCTCGGTCTATGGGGAGCGTATGGGCAACCGAATGTTGAGTGGGGAAATTTCTCACGGTTCCTGGAATACACGCACAGCCTAAATTGGTATGTGCCGGTGGGAATGATCCCATTGCTGGGGGTCATCGCCACTGGCGCCGAAACGCTCTTCGGTCTTCTTCTCCTGGTTGGCTGGCACACACGCGCCACCGCGCTGCTCACTGGACTTCTGCTACTGACGTTCGGGATAGCAATGACGCTTGCGTTAGGAGTCAAGGCGCCGCTGAATTTCGCCGTCCTTACAGGGGTGGGAGGGGCCTTGCTTCTCGCAAGTTGCAAGAGCTTCCCATTAAGTGTGGATGAGCTGCTGTTCCGTCGAGCCTATCAAGAGGAGAACAGATGACAGCAACACGAGGTCAACGATTCGGTCACTTAAACGTGATCACAATCGATAACCTGCTTCAGCCGGAACCGGTCGTCGGGCAATTGCAGGCGTAAAGGCGGCAGTGGTGGGCCAAACTTAAAGTTGAAAAGGAGCAGACATGAACAAGAAGGTACTCTTTCTATTACTAGCGGTTAGCAGCGTACTAGCGCTTAGCAGCATACTCCCGTTTCGCAGCGTACTAGGGTTTAGCAGCGCGAATGCCCAGGCCGGGACACCGAGAACTCTGATGACCAAAGATCTTCCTGATGTACCCGGAAAGGAAGGCATGATCGAAACTGTTGACTTCGCTCCAGGCGAGGTCTCCCAACCACATCGACATAACGCAGATCTGTTTGTGTATGTGCTAGAAGGAAGCATCGTTACTCAACTGAAGGGTGGTAGCGCTCAGACAGTTCACGCCGGCGAGGTCTTTTACGAATCACCCACGGATATACACAGCGTGAGTCGCAATGCCAGTGAAGCGCAACCGGCGAAACTCCTTGTCTTCTATGTGAAAAAGAAAGGTGCTCCGCAAACTGTGTTTCTAAGTGAAGAGGAAAGGTAATGCGCTCTCACGACCTCGCAGGAAATAGCGCCCCTAAGAAGGAGACCATCATGAACATTAATGTTCAGAAGCATCGCGCGGGAAGGTCCGCGCTTGAAGTGAAGTCGATCATAGTCTGCCGAAGACTGAGAAATAACAGATACACAGGAGAAACAAAGTGACAAAGGTATTTCTCGCCGGTGCAACCGGCGCGATCGGCAAGCGGCTTGTGCCGCAATTACTCGAAGCAGGTTGTCAAGTTTTTGGAACAACTCGCTCAGAGAGAAAGCTCGACGAGCTTAACACCGCCGGCGTCACACCCATTGTCGTCGACGTGTTCGATGCGACGGCGTTGTCTCGAGCAATGACTTCAGTTTGCCCGGAGATCGTCATAAATCAACTCACGGATCTTCCCGCGAATCTTGAACCGAGCGGCATGGCAGAAGGTATCGTCCGCACTACGCGTATCCGCATCGAGGGAACGCGTAATCTGGTTTCAGCGGCTCTTGAAGCCGGTGTCCGTCGATTTATCGCACAGAGCTTGGCTTGTTGGGTCTACGCGGATGGGCCTCAACCCTACTCTGAAAATGCTCCGCTGGATCTCCGCGCGGAAGCACCTTTCGCTGTTGTTGTAGAAGGCATTGCGACGCTCGAACAATTGACAACAATGTCTCCTCCACTTGGAGGTGTGGTGCTGCGTTACGGTCAACTGTATGGACCAGGCACCGGCCGCGATGGGCCGACACGACCGGCGCCTCTGCACGTCGACGCAGCGGCCAATGCAGCGTTGCTCGCTATCGACCGCGGCAACCCGGGCATCTTCAACATCGCCGAGGACGATGGCTTTGTCTCGATCGCAAAAGCAATCCGCGAACTTAACTTTGATCCCGGCTTTCGTCTGAAAAGCTAACAGTCTGTTGGGGCTCGTGGTCGCGGCAAAGCTGAACTACATTCAGCATCTCGATTCGCTGTAATCACTGGGGAGATGAAGTTCTCGTTCTCGATTAGAGTAACCGGGTTGGGTAGCAGTAAAGCTCTTTAAGTTTCATTCGTGTGCACTAGTGCGCGGCATAGTCGAGGAAATATTCCACGAAAGGCTCCAGGAATCTGCTTCTGACAACCAAACTGGAGATCACAGAACCTGTAGTTTGGAGCCCCAATATCGAACTTCAACCAGCTATGGTCAGTTCCAAACAAAGCGGCTCATCCTGTGCGCTTGCAGTTTGGTCTCTAACAAACGAACCGACAAACTTGACGCTACTCAAAAACTTCTTGTCTTTGCATCTCTCCTTCAGCGCCTGGTCTTGTGACTCATCAGCAAGCAGGACGCGCCCTCGAGTTTTTTCTAGAAGGCGTTCGAAAAGATTCCTTTCGGGCATTTCCCAACCATGTGGGTTGGTGCTGCTTGTTTGATTCCTCGCCATGTCGCGGCTAACTGGGATTATCGCAATCAGTTCGGGACTGGTCATCATCTCAAGGCCATGCTTCTTAAGAGTGGCGTTGTGACTTCCGTGGTGTCCGACTTTATAAAGTACTGTGCGTTCCAGGAGATCCTTTGTCGTCAATTTCTGTTTGCCACCATTGTCATCGGGAACTTCCCAGGAAAGTTTCTGCCAGGACAGCCAATTCGAAAACTGGGCATCTCCGGGAAACAGTAGAACCTTCTGGCTGCTAACAAACTCAATTGCAAATACAAGACAGGTATTGTTCGTATAACTGTCCAGCTTCAATGCAAGACTGCCGGCGACCGAAAGCCAGTCATCGTCTATTCTTCTCCAATCTTCCGCTCCTGGTTCGAACCCGTAGTAAGTTTTGAAGAATCCATTACTCTCAGCCGTTGCGGGGTTAACGCGCAGCCGCTTTTCAAAAGGCTGGAACGCTTCAGATGTCAACGAGTCATCGTCTGAAACCGCAGCAAAAAAACTATCGGTCAGAGCGAAGCCGCTCCCTTTTGTCCGGTACGTGTCATCTTGTGGCGGATTAACCTGCGTAAAGGTTTCGTAGTCTTCTGATGGACCCAAAATGTAGATTCTGATGTCATCAAATCCCGGCAATGGAAACATTTTCCCGGGGGTGAAGAATTTCGGATCTCCGACTGATTTCCCAATGGCAAAGTCCCAGGAAGGGGAGCGGCCGGCGGTGGTACTAGTTGTTCCCAACAGAGCATCCTCAAAGAAATCGTGAAGCACAAGCTCGACCGCGGTTTTGACACCATCGCTTTTGTTTGAATCCATCTTGGCGACAGCGGATTTGAGGCCCTTCAGCTGTTTGTGGAAACGATCTCGGACCAGTTTGTATTTTGGGTGAGTCTCATCATCCAACCACGCGGCCCATACTTCTCCAAAATGAATTCGCTCGAACACCTCTTTTGCCTTGGTGAAACCAGAAATGTGATCGGCGTGTTCATGAGTCAGGACAACAACATCCAACCATCTCTTCTTTTCTTTATTAACTGTCTTCTCCGGGAGCGCTGCTTCAATATGTTCGACGACCTTCGTCATTATTGCTTTATCGTTCTTTGTCTTTTGAAGTACTCCGCAGTCGATCATCATATTGAATTCTGGCTTTCCATCTTCCGTGAAGGTCAACAAGAAGCAGTCGCCCAATCCTTGACGATACATTCGAATTCGCACAGATGCTTTTCGGTTCTTAGTCATCACTATCTCCTGGCTCAACTACAATTCACTGTGAAGTGAAGCAAAAGGTTCGGCCATGTTTTGTCCAGTTTTGCCGAAGTAGGTAGCTCGGATCGACGCCGCCCCCTCACCCTCTAAATAATCTCGTTGTCGTGTTAACCGTTGATCAGAGTCGTCGATCAGCTTCTTTACCACGTACTTCAGTTTCAGCGTCTGCAAGTCGAAAACCATTGTGCAGCCGCCGCGGAAGATAAAACTGACAGGCGCAACACCGGCTTGCCCGGCATTCGGAAATATTTCTCGCTTTTGCGTTAAGGAAATAATGACGCGGTTTACTGGAGTCCCATCCGACCCGACTCGCTGGGCACCACGAAACGAGTGAACCTCAAAACGGTACTTACCTTTGTACTCGCTCAGACCTGTAATGTTGCTATCGCGAATGCTCGACTTAATTAAGTAGAGGCCTGTGAGCTCCTCAAATTTTTTCACTTCTTGAGTACTAGCATCCGCCTTGTAAGCAGCCAGCCATTCATGAAGGGCATACTGCGCGACTTTTGTGAGGTTGAAAATCCTTTCTCTATTAGACATCGTCTGCCAAAGGATTATGCTGCAGCGGCTCTTCTCATCTTCCGTCAACTCGGTCCACTGTTTGTGTCCAGGATAACTCGCAAAAATGGGCGGGCTAGCAAACTTTTCGTGGGCAAAGAGGTGATCCCAATGCGTCCTTTGTTCGAGCTCACTAAGAGCCGCCCAGCGATTCTCTTTGTTCGGAATCAATGACTTCTTCATTTCCGAGATACTTGCCTGATCCAGGTTGGCCAGATGCTCGAGCTTTGGAAAATCATTTAAGTACCCGAAATGATGAACAAAGAACCTTAGGCAACTCGCTATGAACTCAAAAACGATCTGCTGGTCTTCAGCAGGGATGGTATTCCAGCACAAACTGTCGTCCGACAGAGTGCGAATGCTCCGCGGATAAATGCCGCGCCGACGAAAAGCCTCAATGAACGCAATTCGATAGCCTAGTTCGTCATCGGCGTACAGATCCGTGTCTGCCGTAATAACCGCCCGTAGGTAATCACCAAAGGTCACGTCAACAGGAGGGCAGTAATCAAGAGCGCGAATGCACATGTTCAGCACGTGCTGAGCAGATTTTGATGCTTCATCGGCTAAGCGATTAACGAGGTCAGGATGCAACTCGCCCGGCTTGAGAATACCAGTGCCGTTGGAGGCAATTCGAAGTAGATCGGCGACGCGACATTTATAGATCGAAAGGAAGGCTTCGAAAACTGCCGCAACGAGAATGGCGCCACGCGCGTGAGGCTCCTGTTCATTTTGATAATCGTTAGGGTTCGGTTGGCGAGGCTTCCACTTATTCTCCTTCACATCGAATTCACCAATTGCATCTCTTAAGGCACCATACTGACCAATTGCTTTACCAAATTGTTGAGCGAGTTGGCCCAGTAAACTCTGTGAAGCGAGATCGCCTCGTGTTTTGGCGATTTGTTGACGCAGTACCTCGGGAAACGAGAAGTGCTGAAAGAGAGCGACAATATCGGCGAACGCTTCATGAAAGGCCAGCGTGTCACAATTACTATTCTCGATGAACCGACGGTGCATGCCATCCAGCAAAGCATGTGTAGTTTCGTGAGCAATGATGTCGTGGGACAGGCAGGTAAAAACTATGCCATTCGGAATGTGGTCCTCCGGCGCACCTGAAGAGGCTGGGAAATACCCGAAGAGCAGAGCTTTCTTATCTGGACTGTAATAGGCATTAGCTTGTCGTAATGCGTGTGGATAAATCCTGAGGCGTTGAACAAAATCACGATCTGAGCCATCGCGATAAGACGACCAAAGCGCTTGTCTACCGAGCGCCCTTTCAAAGTTGTGAATAGTCGTCATCGCGACGCTATAGACCATTTGCTGGTGGAACTGCGGGTCGCTCTCGGATGGCACCAAACCATCTTGTGCAAGTATGAACGGATCGTTTAAGTCAACCGGTTTGTAGAAGCAATTACTCGCGGGGTCGAAGTCGACTACTTCGACGTATTCTCCTACCGGTCCAATTTTCAGCTCCTTTTCCCAACGAACCTTGAAGACAGCTTCGTTTACCAGTGCCGTGTCGAGTTGAACCGACAAACTCGGATCAAAACTGTACCCGCGTAAGCGACGAACATTTGGTGTGGGAATTCCGTTATCAAACATTGTCAACTCCTCTTAACAACTATGCATACAAAGTTAAAGTGGGTACCTTATCGGAAATTCCAAAATGTCGGAGTAAGCCTGGGGTATCAAACTGAACAACCTACTTACCGGACTGACACTATCCTTAACTCCCGCTGCGCGTCTCAAGATCCTCAACGGCGAATAAAGCTCGATCTCGTAGCCAAGCTCTAAACCTGGAACGGCTTTTGGGCTTCAAAGGTCGAGTTGAGCGGTCCTAGGCGGAAATAGTTTGGTGTCTGATCAGGTGGCATGCGACTCACAATTGAACTATGGAACGCACGGTAATCCTTAAGGAAACTTCCATTGTTCCATACTCGGAGCATTGTGCCAGTGAAGAGCCCATTGAAAGTGCCATCGGCTGAAAGCTGGTTGTCTTGGCAGCCGGAAATGAGAAGAACCGACGCCTTGACTCCCTGAGCCGCCTTCTTCAGTTTCTTGTCTTTGAGAATCGGATCATATTGGGCTTTATTGTCTCGGTATGTACGGAGAGCCACATTGGGCGGCATGTTGCGGAATTTGACCGCTTTTCCCGAATCAATTGTCGCAAGGCTGCGGGTGTCCACCGCACCATGATAGAAGGCTAACTTTGTTACTGTTCCGCTGTGGCAACTGTCCGAGAAAACCAGAACACGTACCCCAGCGGTAAACTTCCCGAGCAGCAAAAGGAGCTGATCATCAACTAATTCGCCGTCAAAAAGACACCAGGTTTCATCCTGCGCATCTTCTTCATCACTGTTAAGATCTGGAAGTTGCCCACCATGTCCAGAATAGGACAACAAAAAAATATCGCCCTTCTTTAAAGTCTTAGCGGCGTCCAGGATTTCATTGCTAACCTGGGCGAGCGTGGCTGCGCCTGTCAAGAGAGTCTTCACTGTATAACTTTTGCTTTTGGCGATGGCAGCCATGTCTTCGGCATCAGCCTCGCAGGCATTAAGGTCGCCCGACCAGCCGCTGTAATGGTTTGGGTCGACAGAGTTGAGTCCAATGGTTAGAGCGCGTGCGATTGGCATACGAGAGCTCTCCTTTCAGAATTTGACGATGGGTCGGCTGGAGTAAAATAAGTACTTGTACCAAGACGCCGTTTGATGTATTGACCCAAGTAGAAGCGAGTCCTTTCTGCAGTGTGCTTTTGACAGTAACTCTGCAGTAACGGGAAAAAACATTTGTCACACCAGCCCTACTCATCTAACGCACCACTTCTTAATCATCCCTATCACGAACGCGATTCGTATGACTCTTAGAAATTATTAAGAACTCTGAATGCGCGTCATCGGCTGTTTAAGCTGGATCTTGATCACACTAAAACGAGGTTGGGTTTTCCTTAAGTTGAAAATGCCCTTTCCAACAACTAATAAATCCCATAGCGATCGCATACTTAAGTATGGCCTCTAACATCCATTTGTATGGCGTCCAGATTAAGGCTCCAAGCTTCTCAACATCGTGAGTTGATCAATGACTCTTAAGAAGAAGGAGGCAAATCATGAAAGGGAAAAGCTCACTACGCTGGATTGGCAACCTTGTCCTGGCCGCATCACTGCTGTTCGGCGTGGCAATAATGTCGAGCACTGCTGTCCAAGCACAAAGGCACGGTGGCGGGTTCCATGGTGGGCTCCGCGGTGGTGGGTTCCACGGTGGGTTCCACGGTGGACTCCGCGGTGGAGGGTTCCGCGGTGGATTCCATGATCGCGGGTTCCGTGGTGGGTTCCATGATCGCGGTTTCCATGGCCGGTTCCGCCCTCGCGTATTTATTGGCCCAAGGTTCGGTTACGGATATCCTTATGGATACTACGGGTGTCCTTACGGGTACTACAGGTCTCCTTACGGACCTTGTTATCCTTGGTAATACAGCCAGTATGTCTGCAGCAGTGAAACTGCGGACAGTCAGGGTTACCAGAACGGGCATATGGTGCGCGTCGAGGTCAAAGCGACGATCCTGAGAGGTTGCATTATTTCCAAGATGCTGGCTTTGGCAATTTTCCGGAAGAGACTGTTGGCGGCTTCTCGCATGGTTACAGCGACAGGTTCCGCCGCTAAGCTCGGAGGCACTTAATTGAGTGGATGCCGCGATCGAGGTCGCGGCATTCTTTTAAGGTGCCAGGACCAAAGGAGTAGCCGAGTCAGTTGATACGGCAAGAAACAGATTATTTCAGCAAAGCGCAGAGACGGTTCGTGGCTGTAATTTGTAATCTCAGATTAATGTATATCCTGCGCATACTTCGACCGCCAAGAGTCTTTTTCACCGCAAAGTTAAGGTGAATCGTAAGACTATGCGTCTTCAAACTTGGTTTCAGGTGGGTCGAGGAGCTACTGATCTCCCGATTGAGTTAAGTTGACAATGCCCTACTGAGCCTCCTTCACAAGGAGTTCTCGATAGTACTGCTGCATCACATAGAATGCCTTCTTCCTTTCGCCACGATCAGAGATCAATCCCTTTCGATTCCGAAAATCCTGAATGTCCGGTAATGGGCGGCGTGGAGAACGAAAGTCCATCAGAATCCATGGAGCAGTACCACTCAGGAAGGAAATTCTTTTCAGCATCCCAATCTGGCGCTGGTACAGGTTCTCCTGATATTCCTCCGTCCACCTGGTCAAAGCATCGCCATGATGTCCATAGAGTGCGTCGCCGCCGAACTCACTCATGATCAGCGGTTTTTGATACTTCGTCTTCCATTCCAATCGATCAGCTTTCTCAGGTAGATCATCGTACCAGCCCACGTACTCATTACATCCCAAGACATCCAGATACTCTCCGAGGGGATCATCTATCATCTGTGTTCGTTCGTCGATGTAGTGACGTTCCATTGCCGCTGATAACAGTCTGGTGGAATCAAGACTCCGTGCGTGCTCGATTAATTTTCTAAGGAATGACAAACGCTCGTCGCTGAGAGGTGTTTCGTTGGCCACGGACCAGATGACAACGGCCGCTCTATTCCGGTCGCGCGTGATCATCTCGGCCAGTTGGTTTCTGGCATTATCCAGTGTCGCCGCATTTTCCCAGAGGATGGTCCAGTAAACCGGTATTTCGGACCACACCATCAGGCCCATCTTGTCAGCCTCTCGGACCATCGCTTCGTTGTGGGGATAATGCGCCAGGCGAACAAAGTTGGCGCCTAACTCTTTGGCCCACCCAAGCAGCGTTTGCGCATCTTCGCGGCTGTACGCACGGCCGCCCCGGAAAGGCGCCTCTTCATGCATGCAGACACCGCGCAGAAAGATGGGCCGGCCATTCAGCAGGATCTGCGTACCTCGCGTTTCAATGCTACGAAAACCGATTTGGTCCCGAACGCGATCGTCTTCGGATTCAATCGTCACATCGTAGAGCTTAGGGCTTTCGGGCGACCACAGTTTCAAATCGGCGTTGAAATCGATTGCCGCCGATCCGCTTCTGTCCGTAGTAAAAGATCTAGCAATGCCAGCTTCCGGAATGCGAATAGTTATTTTCTGGCTGAGCTTGTCTCCGTTGAGTTTTACCCAACCGCTGATACGTTCACGCGAGCCCTTTTGAAGTTGAATCGAGTAATCCTGCAAAAAAGTTGCGGGCGTCTCCACGAGTTTCACCTGCCGCGTAAGTCCTCCATAGTTCCACCAATCAGTCATCAACGTTGGAACCGCATCACGCCGGCGCTTGTTGTCAACTTTAACGACGAGGAAATTGCCCGTGTCGCGCACCAGGTTGGTTATTTCAAAATTGAACGGCGTGAAACCACCCTCATGCTGGCCCAGCTTCTCACCGTTGAGGTAAACATCTGCCACGTAATTAGCGGCGCCAAAGTAGACGAAGAGGCGAGTGTTCGGCTTGCGCTGATAGTCAAAAGATTTTTTGTACCAGATTGTGCCTTCGTAGAAGAGGAGATGGTCTGCCTGCGTATTCCAATCGCCAGGCACGTTCAGTGTGGCTGACTTGTCGAAGTCGTATTCAATAAGATCACTTTTCGTTTTCGGCTTCGCGTCCTTGAAGAACCCATTCGCGCTTGGTTGGTATCGATAGTCGTAATAGCCGGATTCGTAAGGGTCAATAATCGTTTGCCATTGACCATCAAGGCTAACTGTTTTTCGTCCATCCGTGTTTGTGATTAGGCCAATTTTCTGAGCTTGCAGAGTCGGAACAACGCTGAGCAGAAAGATAAGAAGAAGTAGTGGTTTCATTTTGTGACTCGTGCGCAAAGACAGCACCGCGCTCTTCTATATATTGAAGAGCACGATGCTATCGCTTTGATCCTTGTGACTAAATAATTGTTTTTAGAAGTCCAGCTTAAGTCCAAACTGAATATTGCGCGGGGGGCCAGTGGTACTGATCGTACCGAAAGCGGCATTTGAAGGCCTGCGCGTGGGACTCCCATCCGGATTCGTTAGAACGAGGGTTCCAAAAGCCAGGTCCGGACCTCTGAAGTTTGCGCGATTGAATGCATTGAACATGTCAGCCTGAAAGCGCAGTCGGAAACGTTCGTTGAACTTAAACTGTTTGCGTAGTGAGAAGTCCCAGGTTTGTAGATTTGGACCCTGCACAATGCCGACGCCACTAGTTCCTCGACGGCCGTCCGGCGCTGGAGCAAACGCCGCTGGGTTGATCCAACCGTTTGGCCCAGGGTTATCCAGCAGCACTGGACCACCAACATAATCTGCACGCCGATTGCCAATTGAAGTGCTGGCATTTGGAGTAAAATATTGTCCGCTTTGGTAACGGGTGATACCACTTATTTCCCATCCGGAAAGCACTGCGCCTCCTATGCCTTTCATATTGCGCAGGAATGGAATGGCGTAATCGTAGGTGGCTACGAAGATCTGCCGACGGTCAAAACTCGCTGGTCCATAGTTGTAGTGACGATTGAAAGGATCTTCGCCGACGTCTAATGCATCGCCATTGCCACTTGTATCGGTCAGGACCTTGGACCAGGTATAGCCGGCTGTAAGCTGAAGATCGCCCTTGCGCTTGGCCACGTACATCTGCAGCCCGTTGTAATTTGAATTTGCGTCCGAAAGACGAAAATTGATGTTAGTGAATCCCTTGTAGGGTCGAAGTGCATTGACTGAAACCCGTTGCGCTGCTGGCAGTGCCGCATTAACCGCCAGCGCGCTGAACGGTGCCGCGTTTAAGTCTGGTTGTCGTATCAGATGCCTTCCCAGATTTCCAACATAGGTTATCTCCACAAAGAAGCCACGCGGGAGTTCCCTTTGGACTCCGAGACTGAAGTTCATGGTATTGGATATTTCGAGGTCGGGATCAATCGCGCTGATGGCGCCGAAAGGTGCGAGCGCTGACGCAGTGCCACCAGAAGGATTTGCGATGTTTCCATTTTCAAACTGTGGCTGGCTGATGAATGGTGGAACATTGACCTGCGAATAGATCAAGTTGCCCTCGACCTTATCGTAGTACATACCAAAGCCTCCACGAATAGCAGTCTTGCCGTCGTTAAACGGTGAATAGGCAAAGCTGAATCGAGGCGCCAACTTGTTTTTAGCCTGATAGAAGCCACGTGGTGCTCCGGTCGGAACAGTCAGCAAAAGAGGATTATTAGCAGCACTGACGCGGCCCAACTCGTCGGTTGGAATACCGTCGCCGGCACGTATCAGACCATTGAAACGATTCCCACCCTTCGTCGGATCGATGTTGCCGCTGGAAGGGATGATCGTAACGGCCTGGCCGGGATTGTAACGACTGGGGTCAAAGTTCGCTACGTTGTTGGCCTGTATGTAGGTCGGCGTAAAGTGGTAGTAACGCAGGCCAAATTCGAGACTAAGTTTGGAAGTTGCTTTCCAACTATCGCTCCCAAAGGCCTCGACCTGATTGAATCGGAAGAACCCAATAGGATCATTGTCGGCTTCGCTATAGGTGCGGAAGTTTCCGAGCAACGTATCAGCGAACGCGTTGCCAGTGGTCCTACTGTTACCGGCGGTACCAAAAACAAGGTTGCCAGTATAGAGCGATCTCCCATTCTGATCCTTCCGATTGCGAATTACCAGAACGCCCATTCTGATCGAGTGTTTACCTTCAATAAGTGTGAAGTTATCACTTGGTGCGATGTCGGTGGTCGGTGACAAAAGTGAGGCCGCTGGCCCGTTAAAGTTCGCAAAGCCGGTACCGGAAACGTTCGGAATGCCGTTGTCGAAACGACCGCCTGAGAAGAGCTGGGGATAAGTCAAGTTGTAGGTTTCTCGCTTCCAAAACTCTCCAACAGGTGGTATTCGCTGACCGTTATATGAGACGTTGATCTTGGCTTCGTTAATCATCGTCGAACTAATCAGCCAAGTATATGATAGTTGCCAGCTCGAGCCGGGCCGCAGACGATTCGTTGGTATAGTCGGCAACTGGGAATCGATAAACGTCCCGAATGGGTCGATTAAGTCGTAATGGTCGTGGAGGTAGCGCCCGTAAATGCTGTGCTTATCGTTGATACGATAATCCACACGAATATTGTCTTCGCGAAAGTCAAATGGATTAGGCTGTTGGAAGGTGGCGTTGTTCGCTGCGGTGGTATCCGTGTAGGAGGTGGCGATACCCTCCATGGCTGTATAGACTGCCGCCAAAGCGGCGCCATTGGGGGTCACACCAACAGGCTGGCCGTTCAGCCGTAGGTTGGCGAGGTTGCGACCGGGAATTGGCTGACCCGCGGCCACTATCGCTCCATTAGCTGGATCGACGGCGGTATAACCAGTCGGTACATTGAGCGTGCCAGCACGTGCGCTGAAGTTGCCAGCACGTTCGGCTCTGGTAGGCAAACTCCTCCGCACTGGCGCCGCGTCTCGCCTTATGTATTTCCACTCTTCTCCAACAAAAAAGAAGAGCTTGTCTTTCTTTATTGGACCGTTAAAGTTCCATCCAAAATTGTTAAAGCGAAGTTTCCCCCTCACGGGAGAAAAGAATGAGCGAGCATCCAACTTTTCATTACGAAGAAACTCGAACACACTGCCGTGATAATCATTTCCGCCGGCCCGGGTGACGACGTTAATCGCAGCTCCTGCGTTGCGCCCATATTCAGCCGAGAAGTTAGAAGTTTGAATTTTGACTTCCTGAATAAAGTCGATTCCAACGTTATTGATCTGGCTGTTGTTGCTCCCCGAATCCATATTGAATCCACCATCGACCGAAAGACTGTTGTAGTTCGGACGATTTCCATTGACCGCTGCCTGACTGATACTCAAACTCGTCGTCAGTGCAAGTTGATCTTCATCCAGGATTGCTGCGCCAGGGATAAGCGTGACTAACTGAATGTAATTGCGACCATTGAGTGCCAGATTCTGCACCTGACGCTGGTCCACGAGACGAGCCACCTCACCCGACGTAGTGTTTACTGTTTCGCCAGCCGTCGCTGAGACTTGGACCGTCTCGGTAATCTGGCCTGCTTCGAGGGTAACGTCAATTGTGAGACGAGCATCCGCAACCACTGAGACCCCAGTGCGCGCGGCTTTCTTGAAACCAGCTCGCTGCGCCTCTACGTCGTAGTTGCCTACCGGCAGATTAGTGACTGTATAGAATCCATCGTCGTCGGTTGTGACCGTCCGCACAAGATTTGTGGCAACATTGCTGACTACGACAGTAGCGCCGGGGATGGTGGCACCGGCAGTGTCTCTCAACGTTCCGGAAATTCGCCCATAAGTCGTTTGCGCATGCACGTTCAACGCGCCGCAACTAATTACACACAACCCCAATATGAACAGGCCGCAAACTCGGTTTGCGGCAAAATAGCCTTTGCGTAACATAACTGGAACCTCCAATTCGGAATCAGGACTGAGAGCAAGGACGCTCTGTCGGGAAGAGCAATACGTTCTAAGAATTCACATCTCAGGTTCATCGTGAAGAGCCGAGGGAAACCTGAGAAAATCTGTTTAAAGGTGTTGTCGGTAGTGCGAAAAATTGCAGGCGACGCACATTTATCAGAATTACTCGCGCCGTGTCAATAAGAAAATCGATTTTCTACTGGACTTAGTTAAAGTACGTCCTGTTCCTCTTGGTGTAGAATCCATTCGCAGTGTCGGTTTCAAGTCGTAACGTTAGGCCCATCTTGTCTGAACGCATTGTGGACAGTTGTTACAACGGATCGTGGGAAAATGAAGGTTCGCTTGCCCAGAGATGGAATGAAAAAGTCCGTGGTCACGTTAAAAACAGTTGCCGAGCACGTTGGGCTCACACCCGGAACGGTTTCAGCTGTTCTTAACAATTCGCCGGCCTCGAGTTCGTTCCCGCAGCACACAAAAGACCGTATTCTCGCTGCCGCACGTGAGTTGAACTACCGGCCTAATTTTTTCGCCAGGTCATTGCGTGTAAAACGCACGTACACGATTGGTGTCATCACCGAGGAGGTTGGCGATCCCTATGGCGGAATGATCATCAGTGGCATTGAACAATATCTGAGACAGCGGAACTTTTTCTTCCTAACGGTCGCGCATCGACATGACACCAAGCTTCTAGAAACCTATTCACATCTCTTACTGGAAAGAGGCGTGGAGGGCTTTATCACAATCGACACATCGGTTCTCGAAGCACCGCCGCTTCCCACTATCTCCGTGGCGGGCCATCGACAAGTAAAGAACGTAACGAATCTAGTCATCGATCATCGACGTGCTGCGGAGATGGCGCTTGAGCATCTTAAGAAGCTGGGCCATAGGGACATCGCATTGATGAAGGGACCATCAAATAGTTCGGATTCTGAAGACCGCTGGAAGGCCATCATTGAAGTCTGCAATCAACTCGGCATTCCAACAAATTCGAAGCTCATGATTCGGCTCAGAGGTGACGTGGTTACGCCTGAGCTGGGTTACGTGTTCGTGAAGAAACTGCTTTCGTCAAAACTGACCTTCACAGCGCTGTTTGCATACAACGACAGTTCCGCGATTGGCGCGATTAGGGCAATCAAAGAGCTAGGCCTTCGCGTGCCTGAGGACATTTCCGTGGTGGGCTTCGATGATATTCATAGCGCGGCCTACAGCAATCCAGCACTCACAACCGTGCGTCAACCACTTCAAAAGATGGGTGAGATTGCCGCCAGAACACTACTAAACCGAATCGAGAATGGTGAACTACCGGCGGGTGACATTGTCATCGAACCTGAGCTTGTCGTGCGCAGTTCTACAGCACCTGCCCGCATCACGGCGCAGACAGACAAAGTACACGACGTGGAAAGCTCACGAACCGATACAGAACCAGGAGCGAAGCGACAGTTGGAACTGCCCTGATCGGTTTTGTCAGGTTAACTGGCGAAGAGGCGATTAAGCTACCGACACTCCATACTGCACTGATGCTAATTGAGTGGATGCCGCGATGGAGGTCGCGGCATTCTTTTTTAAGTACCAGGTACCAAACGAGTAGCCAGGGTCAGTTGATACGGCAAGAAATAGATTATTTCAGCAAAGCGCAGAAAGACGGTTCGTGGCTGTACTCTGTAGTCTCAGATTAATGTATATCCTGCGCATACTTCGACCGCCAAGAGTCTTGTTCACGGCAAAGTTAAGGTGAATCGTAAGACTATGCGTCTACTCAACATCGAATCCTCTCCGCGAGGATCCAAGTCTGCGTCTATCGCCGTCACCAACGCCTTCCTCGATGCCTACCGTCAGGCTAATCCTGACGTTATAGTCGACACCTTGAACGTCTGGGAGGAAGAGCTGCCGGACTTCGACCAGGAGGCTATCGGGGCGAAGTACAAAGGCGTGTACAAAGAACCGATGGACCAGGCCGAGACTGCCGTCTGGAACAGAATCCAGGAGCTGGCGGTACGCTTCCAGCAAGCGGACCGCATTGTGCTCGGCGTGCCTATGTGGAACTTCGCCTACCCTTACAAGCTCAAGCAATTGATCGATCTGGCTTGTCAGCGCAACATGCTCTTTACCTATGACGGCAAGGAGTACGGCCCTTTGCTGAAAACTCCCCGCGCCTTCGTGGTCTATGCGCGGGGCGGGACCTACGCGGAAGACTCGCCGACGCCCGCCTCCCGGTTCGACCATCAGAAAGGCTACATTGATTTCTGGCTGAAATTTATCGGAGTCAAGGAGGTCCATACGCTGGTGGTGGAAGGCACGACGTGGGGTGGGAAAGAGCAGGGGGAAGAGAGGATCGCCCGTGGTCAGGAGGAGGCAAAAGGGTTGGCGGCGGATTTCTAAAAGCTGCTGAATTGGTCCAGGCCGATCGGCTCTCGTATAACAAATCTTTCGTTAGGTTTTCTAGACGCGCAAACGCCTCTACATCTGCTCCTTCTCCTCGCACAAGGATGAAACATCTTTACCTTGAATTTCGCTTCTTTCCTTCTGAAATCGATCACTCCAAATAGACCGTTTGCATAATTGCCAGAGCCCGCTGTAGGGAAGAGTTGGTTGTGCGCACCGTAGCCGTTCGCGCGGAGTCATAGCTAAACTGTGCGAGAAGTTATGACCAGTTCCTATAGTGCGTCTTTCAGTTTTTTGCTCCTTTCGACTACGACTTGCGCAAATGAAGTGATCGTAGCGGTGCCTCGCTGAACGGCTTCTTTAAGAAATCAACAACTAACTAATCCCACTGCGATCACAGACCTAAGTATGTATCCTGACACCCATATGTATGGCGTCCCAATCAAAGCTGTGCGCGTCTCAACATCACGAGTTGGTAAACAACTCGTTGAGAAAAAGGAGGAAGTCATGAACGGAAAAAACTTACTGCGCACGATTGGTGGATTTGTCCTGTCCGCATCATTACTATTCGGCGTGGCAATAATGTCTAGCACTGCTGTCCAAGCACAGCACGGTGGTGGAGGCCATGGTGGTGGGATGGGCGGTGGTGGGTTCCACGGTGGTGGTGGGTTCCACGGTGGCGGTGGATTCCACGGCGGTAGTGGATTCCACGGCAATCACAATGGGTTCCACGGCCATACTCGGGTAGTTATTCGCCCAAGGTTCGGATTCGGGCTCGGATACCCATACGACTACTATCCTTACGGGGACGAGTATTACGACGGTTATGTCTTCAGCAGCAGTGATGCTGCTGACAGTCAAGGGTACGCGGACGGGCTAAAGACCGGTGCTAATGATATGCGCAAGGGTAAAAGCGATAATCCTCAGAGGTCGCACTATTACAAGGAAGGCGGCTATAGCAACTTTCCGGAGGACTATCTGGCAGGCTTCCAGCGCGGTTACAGCGACGGGTTCAGTCAGGGGGTTGGCCGCTAAACTCCGTGCTGGGTCACTCACTTGAACTTGAATGGATGCCGCGTTGGAGGACGCGGCATTCTTCTTAAGCAATCATAAAAAGGTATTGTCAGGTTTTCCGCTCAACCTAAGCTAATGCCAGGGGTGGTCTCTTTCTGAGCTATGAGACTATCAGGAATTGGTGCCTGAAGTTTCGGCCAGACTTATGCCATCTCAATGACCTCTTCGGGGGCTTACAAAAACACCTCCCCCGCGACGACCACCAACAATTGTTGTCGGCGCCACGAAGATCGTGCGGCGAGCCGGAAAAGAACCTTGGTTGAATAACGAAAATGGATGGGTTAATAAGCAGGAAGCGCTGGGGTTGAAGCCGCACGGAGATCCCTGATTGACGCGAAATGGAAAGCCTCGGCCAAAGCGAAATCTAGGATCGAACGGACCAAACACACCGTTTTCCACGGAGCCGATACCAGTGGGCCAATAATCCTGCCCTCCCTGATAAGCAGTTGCGTTCATTCTCGCAGCCATTTCCGCGAAAGACTTGGCCTCGAGCTCGTGCAATTGATTCGCGTCTTCCTCGAGCCTTTTCTTTGCAAGGAATTCGTCAAGTGCCGCCTCCCTGCGTGCCGCCTCGCGCCGCGTTTCCTCAAGGGAAGGCAGGCCCAGTTCCTTTTGACGCTTTTCCCAGGTCGCCTCACTTTTGACCCGAGCGCGTTCGTAAGGCTCCAGATCTCGGTTCGTTATCGTCCGAGTTGCTTTCTCGGTCGCCGTCGTTGATGGTGGCGCCTGAATTCGGTGAGCACTAATGCGACGCAGAAAGCTTCCCGCAGTGTCATTGTTCGCACGCTCGGTCGCAGGAACATCGATTGATTTCAAACGAAACGAAACATTTACGCCCGGAGAAGCCTCGTAAATAGCGGCGTTCGAAGTGACAATGAAATTATCGGGAATCTCAATCCGGTTTCCGCCGTAGAACACGATGGTATAGGCGCCGGCGATTGTCCAACTCACAAAGATCAATAATGTCATACCAATGACCCGCTTACAGATTAACCTTGTGATGCGCATAATCTCTCCTTTGCTGCTGATCTGACCGATAGGATTCTCGAAGCAAGAGCCCACGTCGCGCAGGGTGGCTTGCGCCCGCTTAGTGGCCTTCTCAGCTGGTGGTTTCGGCAACGCTCTCAAATCCTTCTCTATCAGTGTCCCAAGTTGCGCGTGAAATTATAAAACGACTCAGTCAACGCTGACACCTCACGTGGCAGTAACTAGACATGGCACTGTCCCGAGGCTGATCGCGACAGACAAGTTCAGGAGCTATGGTCCAGCGAAGGCTGCTGTGCTTCACAGTGTCGAACACCGGCAGCAGAAACATCAGAACAGTCGGTCCGAGAATTCACATCAGCCAACTAGTTTGCACGATCGCGTAATGAGACGATTCAAGTCCAAGTGAGTTACCAAAGAAGTGCGATAATGGCGCGTCCGCTTCAAGCGCAACGCATGGTCAGTTGCTACTTTCATCTGTCTCACTTTTAAGGTTCTTTCATGCTCTTCGAGAAGCGTTAGCCTCACTGCCGGATATCGAAGTTGCCTTCTGCAAACCGATGCTGGTATTCAGAAGAAGCTAGAAACGCCTTCACCATTTCGGCATCAACAAAGTTACCAAACTGGTTTAGCTTGTCGAGCCAGAACTGATAGCCATCAAAGTTTCCGTCGGGAGCGTCATCTGGGTTTCGACGTAGATAACCAAAATACTGCATTAGTACGAAGGCAGAATTGTATTGTCGGTTAAAAACCGATTGACTCTGAGCCACGCTTCTCAAGGCTGCGGCTCGACCCGCTTTGTCTCCGCTGCCAAACGCGGCGAGGGCTGCTGTCCGCTCGGCACTGGTTGGAGTCACGCCATTGTTATGGAAAAGCGAGTCAACATATTCCGCTGCCGTTTGAGTATTTGGATGTTCACTCAAGAACTCAGAACGCTCGACCCAGCTTAGGGCGAACGCCTGCTTGTTCTGTTCAAGCGCTTGTTCCCAACCCGCGGCACCAACTACGACGCCACGACCGATCGTCTGAGTGTCCGTCAAGAATTCGGACAGGCGAGGCAACCCATGAGGTCGTGAAGCACCTGCTGGATAAGAGGCAGTGTAGAAACGATGGACCAGATAGCCGGTCTGTTGAAACTCTATCGAAACGAAGAACGCCGCCGACACATTGATGTGCTTGACGGCAAAGCACTCCCCTCGCTTCGTTGGATCTGGTTCAGAATTGCAGGACGTCAGTTCGTTGGTCCAGAAATTAAAGCCTGCCGGATCATCGGGAGCGTAACGATTCAGGAAATCCTGATAGTGTTGACGGACAAAGAACTGAGCATTTGACAATGGATTTGGCGCATCCTGTTGGCTATCGTTGTCTATAATATTGATCGTAATTGTTGAAGTTGGCGGATGGAGTTCAGCTCCAACAGCATCCTTGAGTCTAACCGTAAACTGCTCAGTGCCTTCCATAAAGGAATCATTAGTTAGCAGGATGGTAATAGTTTTGAAGGACTCGTTAGCGGCGAATTGAATCGTGCCTAAACTCTGATTGAAGTCGGAACGATCTGACGCCGTACCTGAAACAGTCTCGAACGATGCAGTCGCCGGTCCAGTGGAGACAGGCCGAGACACTCCGATGACAATTCGCCCATTACTCTCAAACGCGTTAGAGCTGGATGATTGAAAACCAATAGCGTTTAATGTTGCTGTGAAGCTAATAGTCGAAGCAAAGGTTGGGTTCGTCAGAGTCTGACTCGTCGGAGAAAAGACATAATTGGCTTTCGTGGGAGTAACTGTGATTGAGCTGCAAGCTGGAAGCCCGGAAACGTTGAAGTTGCCGAACGAGTCGGTTGTCCCGATTGTGTTTGCGGTGCCGGTAACGTTGAGTGAAACGCCACTGGGATCACCATTGCTCGATGTAACTCTAACTTGTGCGGTTGTCGTCGGAGAAGCGGGAATCGGCGCTGGCGTGAAATCCGGATCTGGGACTCCAATTAAAGCGTTTTGGAGAAGATATACTCGACTCGCGGTCCGAAAAGCTAAACCGTTTCCTCCCCAACGCACCAAACTTGTAACTGAATCGGTGATGCTCGGGAGCCTTAACTCCCCAAGCCTAAGAAACGTCTTACTGTCATAGACTCGCAGGAATGTACTCCCTCCTTCACTCACAATAAAGTAGACGCGTCGAGCCTTCACCTCCGGTGCAATCGCCTGTGGGTTGACGGAGACTAGAGGGGGAGCCAAGGCAAAAGTTCCTCGAATTGTCATGGTTTCCGGATCGACAACTCGGCCGCTGCGTGCGAAGACAAGTCCCTCGTCGAATCTGAAATCGCCAAAGATTAGTTTCTCCACTTTGTTGAAAATGAATAAGCCGCACGGACCGACAGCCATCCGCCTGAAGCCGTCTTCTGAACTCTCTGTATTCTGACCATATAGAATCTCTGGGGAGCGGGAAAACTCGATGGCGTTACTCCCTGTGAGATCCGGTGTCATCACAGTTCTCGGAATGCCGTTGTCATAAACAACCACACCCGCATGCTTGGGAGTTCCGTTCGTTCTTTGCCTAGCAACTGCGAGCGTGTTCGGCTGACCAGGTGCCACCGCTAAGTCTTCTACTCTGGTTGGCCCACCGAACATATCGTTACCCAATGAAAACTGGAGCCCTGGCGTTCTTGAAACAACATCAAAGCGTCTGACTGCATTTGCGCCATCGAGAGAAACATAGATCGATGAACCGTCATCTGAAATTGCGAGTTTGCCTGGCTCGCTTCCTACGGTTACGGGTGTGCCAGTGACACCGGTGACTGGGTCAATCGGCGTCAAACTGTTCCCGGATGGGCTGACGCTTGACGGGACACTCGCGAAAATGGTCTGTGTGACGGGATCAATGACCAGGTCATTCGTGGTTAAGTTTACCTCTCGTAGTTCACCTGGACCCGGAGTGGGTACCGGTGTGGGCGTCGGTGTTGGTGATGGTGTAGGTGTCGGCGTTGGGGTTGGGGCCGGGTTTGTAACGGCCACCAGGTTACTCCGAAGAAGAAAGACCTGGCCGCCAGACGTTGAGAAGGCTAGTCCGTTCGTTCCCCACCTTAAGAGTCGAGTAACTCTTCCGTTGACCCCTCCTACCGTCAAGGAACCGACCGGCAGGAACGTATTCTGGTCAAATGCTTGAATGACAACGTTCGCATTGACACTGGAATCGCTGAAGTTCGCACCAGTTATGAAAAATGTTCGTCCGACAGAAGAGTCTGCGGCAAGTATCAAAGCCTCGGTAAGCGGAAATTTTCCTACCAGAGTATAGGTGTCAGCATCGATAACTACTCCCGCCGGTGAATACAGCCGGCCATTGTCGAAATCACCTGCGCCACCCAAGCCAGACTTCTCTCGAGTAATAGTTACTCCGAGAGAATCTACACTCATCGTTCTGAATGTATCCTGACCGTCCTCACCTGCAAATCCGTATAGCTTGGCTGAACTTGCGGAAAACTCAAGCGAATTACTACCCAGGTGTGACGCCGTAACGTTTTTTCGCGGTATGCCATTGTCGTAGATGGCAACGCCTTCATGTCTGGGATCACAGCAGCGGTTTCGACGAGAAATCGCGACAGCTGTTGGCTGCCCTGGCACGGCCTCAATGTCTTCTGCAAACAATGGACCATTCGACGCAGAGGGAGCGAATCCAAGTGAAAACTGTAATGTGGCAGTCTGCGTCGCTAAGTCAACACGTCGAACTGAACCGGCTCCGTCGAGCGCCGCATAAAGGTATTGACCGTCAGTTGAAACAGCCAGCTTGTTGGGTTCACTGCCTACGAAAATTGATGTACCTACAGATCCGTTGGAGGGGTCTATCGAAACAACACTATTACCGCCTGGACCAGCCGAGGACGGAACACTTGCGTAAATCTTCTGAGAAGTCGGGTCATAGATTATGTCTGACGTGGTTAACGATACTGGTTGGACAAAAGCCGTTTCCACTGGCGGGGTAGGTGTAGGCGTTGGTGTTCCCGTCGGAGATGGTGTGGGCGTCGGTACGGGGTCGGGTGATGGAATTAGTGTCGTCTGAATAATGTAGACGCCGGCTTTGGTACTGAAAGCCAGTCCATTAGATCCCCAGCGTACCAAGTCAGTCGGTATTCCGATTACATTTGTTAGTTCCACCGTTGCAATTGGTTGAAAGGTCTGAGTATCGAAGACATGGAGAGTTGCTGAGGTGAGGGTTGTCGGAAAGGTAATGAAGTACGCCCGATTGACCACCGAATCAACGACAAAAGCATTTGTTAGGTTTGAAGCGAGCGGCGTGAAAGTACCGAGAAGCTGCGCTGTTTCCGGATCAAAAACACGACCGTTTGAAGAATAGAGTCGACCACCACTGAGTTTACCTACACCAGACGAAACTACATTCGTTGTACTAACAGTAGAAACACCGCCCGATCCAACACTGAACCGCTTCAAATCTTGAACGCTTAGTCCATAAAGGCGCGAAGGATCGGTGGGATTAAAGGTGAGTGTGCCGCTCGGAACCGCAGCCACGCCCGGACGTTGAGTAGCGTCATCGAAAATTACTACCCCTGCTCCTATATTACTCGGTGCTGAACGGTAGATGGCGACGGTTCCAGGCGCGCCAGGCTGAACTGCCAAATCTCGGGGACGGAATGGGCCAAACAACGAGTCATTCCCAAATGCAAATTGGATCCCGGGTGTTTGCGACGCAATATCAAATCGCCTAACTGCTGCGGCACCATCGAGCACCACGTAGATGTATTGGCCATTGTCGGAAATGGCCATCTGGTTTGGTTCACTTCCGATAGGTACTGCAGTACCGATTGACCCCGTGGTTGGATTGATCGGGACGATTGAATTTCCAGCATTGACGACCGACGATGGAATGCTTGCGTACAACGTCTGTGTATTGGGATCGACAACGAGATCGTTAGCCGGCAGATCAACCTTGCGCACAAAAGTTTGATCGACGAAAGGCGCTATAGGCTCAGCTGCTGAGGACGCCCCATGCGACGTACGCGAGGAAACGGTGACAAGCGCAAAAGCTAAAACGAGTATGCAAACCGCGAGAACGGCACAGAGTCTAAGGGCGAGGCTGAGGCGCATAGATAGTCCTTGGTAGATGAGATTTCCAATGTGCTTAGTTTTGGGGAGCGAACTGCCTGAAGTACTGTGAGTGCATTTCAGTCGATAGTATGCTTACGCGGAAAACTGTATCCGAGTAACTCATGAATTGTCTAGGAGCTATTGTCAGGTTAATTTGAGGAGAGAGGCGATCAACTGGTTAACGGTGCGTTTGTTCTCCAGAGTTGTTTCAGCATGTGTCCCCTCTCAATGCAGGAGCCAACGAGTTGTCGGCATCGTTATGAACGTTGATACTATTCTGCACAACCACCAATACAGCAAGCACCAATCAACTGGGGGGCAGTCTATCTCGGCGTTGCAAAACTCTGATTTGGCCGAGTCTATTTCGGCTTGACGACGATCACCGAATCGAGATTACCGTTACCGGCATCTTCAGTGGCAGAGTTGGTCGGATCGGTCAACCCTAGACCATCAACCAGAAAGCGATAGGTGTACTTGCCTGGTGCTAGATCAAGACGACAAACCCATCCGTCAGTGTCTTTCCCGCAGTAGTTTTTGGTTTGAATCCAGCCGTTGAATGAGCCGTAGATAGCCACGGCCTCTGCGTCATTATGTCCGCTCAACTTAAGAGTTGTATTGCCGGTGAGACCGGGCACTGGCGGAGGCATCTTTTTCACGAGCATGTCCCCCTGCCCACTGTTGAGAGTGAGACCAGTGATGTTGCCATTCTTGTCTTTGATGAAGGCGAGATGCAGATCGGGAAGTTCGCTGTCATAGAACCTCGACTCTGATTCGGCCATGAGTTGTCGCGTTCGCAGGTCTGAAGGCTTGATCCACAGTGAGCCATCTTTGACGCTTACATAGAGGACGAAATCATGGGCAAACTTCGGGTCCAATTCATATCTACCAACGTACTGCCGCAACAGACCAGGAGCCACTTTGACTGGAGCCGTCACGATCACTTTCCCGGGCTTTGAGGGTCGCGCGACCGGTTGACCGTTGCGTGCAGATATCTTAGGCGCGGGATTGATACCGACAAGCGCTATCAAATGACTCGCCAGCGTTCCACGCCAATTGAATAAAGTGTGGTTCCCATTAAATTCTGTGTAGTGGACCCAGTATCCCTTGCTCTGGAGCGTGTCTCTCAAATTACGGTTGGCCGCGAGCAGTGTGGGGTCTATCAAATTAGCAGGCGGCGCATTGGGTCGCTGTGCCATGAGATCGCGCCACCACCAGGTCCCTTCCAACAACCCGGCTTCGAACGAGAAGCGCAAAGGCAGACGCGGGCTGGCGGCGAATTGGCGGTTCATCCATTCGAACTCTTTTTCGTCATCGGGCTTCCACGCGAAAGCACCCGACTGGGAAAGCACGTTGCCGAAAACCTCCGCGTGCTTGAGCCCTACGCAACTCGCCTGCAATCCGCCCAAGCTCGTGCCGCCGATGATTGTCTGCTCAGGACGGTCGGTCGCGTGGTAGTTAGCACGCGCCCAGGGAACAATCTCCTGAGCCAAAAAGTCGGCATACGCTGAACTGCAAGACAGTTCGCGCCAGCGATCAGGGTTCTCTACCATCACCGCGACGAGCGGGGGTATTAAACCCGCTGCGATCAAGTTATCGAGAGTAGTTGCTACACGTGCCGTATTAACGTAATTACCGCCGTCTGTAAGTACCAACAAACCGTATGCCGTCTTAGCGGACGGGTAGCCGTGCGGAGTGTAAATCCAAATGGGACGTTCGTTGCCGAGGAGTTTGCTGGTGAACTTGTCACGCTGCACTCGTCCCGTAGGAACTCCAGGCTGTACGACGTTCCACAACTGCGGCTCGGCCGAAGGCAGTTCGACCGCGGAAAAAGAATTCCCCTCATACGGGTTGAACTCGTTATAACGCTCGGCGAACTGGTGCGGATTGAGCGGGTCGTTCCGGAGTGCGCCCGCAAACCCGGTGATGCCTCGCCACTCTTTTGGGTCGGGGAGGTTCGCCGCGAATTGATAGATAAAGCGCGCGCCCTTCTGAAGCCGAAATGTCTTGTACCACAAGTCAGTGTCGAGCAGCCGCTCCATCGCCTTACTGACGTTTCCGAGGCGAAAGACGAAAACGTTTTTCGTCTCTTCCGTCGCTCGCCAAAGCATCGTCACGAGCATGTCGCGATCGTTCCCGGGCACTTCTTCAATAATTGGCGCGCCGTCTTGCGCGATCGCTTTCCAAAAATCAGCAAGCGCCTCACGGTCACCAGCTTTCAGCCGATTCTGGAGAGCTGCGAGACGAGGACTTAAGGGCCGGTCGTCAACATTTCGTCCGCTTTCCTGGTTGGCGAACGCGCTGCCGGTATTGACTCCGTAACGTCCGCCGGGAACTGAGGCGTAAACCAAACTCGCACTCAATGTCAGCACTGTAGACACACGTATGACGAGCTTCGGCGCAATGCGAAGGCGCATGGTCCATCCTCCTTCAGTAGTTAATTAGTGGTTGCTTATTGTTTTCTGCGACCGACCAGGAACGAACGCAACAAGACGGCGATGGCGACTAACTGCCATAAAACGCTGAACGGGCTATGGTGCGGAAGGTTTATGGCGACCAGTGCGACACCACCGGCGATACAGGCAATGACAATGTACAGTCCCATTCTTATATGTTTCAAATCGAAGGGGAAGCCCCGCTTTATTTCACAACAACTGTCTTTCACTCGGTTGAAGTCCCCGAAGCTTTGCTCGGCCGAAAGTTGCGCTGCTTCGGGCGTCATGCCGGCCTCAATGTTGGCGCGCGTCCGCATCTGCACGTGGAAGCGCAATTCTGATTCGACCTCGTCCGCGATTTCATCGGGATGTTGCCAGGTGTGAATGAAATCTACTGTGGCTTTGACTCGGGACATTGTGTCACCTCAGTTCGCACGTAGAGCCTTCATGGTTGCGCTCGCGAGTCGTTCCCAATTCTGCTCCTCGATGATTAGTTGTTTTCGACCCGCGCGAGTTAGTTTGTAGAACTTCGCGCGCTGATTGTTTTCGGAGACGTCCCACTCCGATTCGATCCAACCTCGCCGCTCAAGCCGGTACAGTCCTGGATATAGCGAACCTTCCTCGATCTTCAGCTCGTCGCCGGAGATTTGGGCAATGCGCTGACCGATGCCGTAGCCGTGTAGAGGCCCAAGGGCCAACGCCTTCAAAATCAACATGTCCAGCGTTCCCTGGAGTAAGCCTGCCTTCGCTTTACTCACCAAAAGCATACCTCCTAGATAATCTAGGGCCAGCATAACATGGACTACCCAGACTGTCTAGGGCCGGATAGCGATACCCTGCACTCAGTCCACCTCACCCAAAGGTTGGGTGCAATCGCTTAAGGTGTTTGTTAAGATTATTTTCGATTGATTGGCTCTCCTGAATTGAGTTCTTCTGTGCAGACTTTATTGACGATTGCGGGGTTGATAATTTGATCCGTTGCAGGAGGTTGGTCGTCTGCGAATCGAGGCCAACGAATTTCGGTAGGGAGTTGAGATTATGCACGTCATAGGCACTTGCTGTCGACGTAGTCTCTTTTTCATCTCGTTACTGATTCTCATTTCGTGGAGTGGAAGTAACTTTGCTGGTTCTTTACCTCCCGATGTTCAGATCAGTGGCATTTGGGATTGTAGTTTCTCTGGTACGGTCCAAGGTAAGGGTACGTCGCAAACCGATACTCTAGTGATGGATCTTAATCAGGACGGTTCCAGAGTGACAGGAACATTGAGATTCAATGGTCTCGATGTGTCCTTTCCAGTTTCGGGGAAGGTTACGGGAACTACGTTCACTTACATCGCGAAGGCCATCATGGGACCAAACTGTGAAGCCGCGATTGAAGGCGAGATGACATTCGATGAAAGGGCGAATGAGATGACCGGGTC
>Ga0209215_1000067_pt1 | contig 71811 bp, 52 predicted proteins | sample TexAe_OM2H0_M2_FD_187938 | JGI IMG/M metagenome (GOLD analysis project Ga0209215, IMG submission 187938) | Forest soil microbial communities from Davy Crockett National Forest, Groveton, Texas, USA - Texas A ecozone_OM2H0_M2 (SPAdes) (version 2) | ecosystem: Environmental > Terrestrial > Soil >... | reverse complement strand
TGCCTCAAAAGTCAGAACCTGACTTGGACAGAGTCAGTACCACCTCGCGGTAGCGGGTGGGTGCATGCGCAGCAAACTTAGCAAATCGAGCGGATCTACTTCGTACCCACCCGCTACCGCAAAAGTCAAAACCTGACTTGGACACAGTCAGTACCACCTCGCGGTAGCGGGTGGGTGCATGCGCAGCAAACTTAGCAAATCGAGCGGATCTAGTTCGTACCCACCCGCTACCGCGAGGTGGTACTGACTGTGTCCAACAGTGAATCCGGACTTTTGAGGCAAAGCCTTCCCATTTCAAGAATTAGACCACTCTCACGTCCGGTACTGGAAGAATGAAGCGTCCACCACGGCGCCGGTACTCTGCCTGCTGCTCGAGTATCTCCGAAGCGAAGTTCCAGGTTAGAAGTAAGACGTAGTCAGGCATCTCGTTGACCAGTTGCTCGGTCGGAACTATTGGAATATGGACTCCAGGCAAGTAACGGCCCTGTTTGTACGTGCTGCGGTCTGCGACAAAATCGATCGTCTCGCGTCCGATCTTGAAGTAATTCAGCAATGTACTTCCTTTAGCTGCTGCGCCGTATGCCGCTATACGCGCGCCCTTCGCCTTCACGTCCGCGAGCAGGCCGCCCAGTTCAGTCTTCAAACTTTCAACACGCATGCAGAACTTTCCATAAAACTCAGGATCGCCAACTCCCCATTCGCGTTCATCCTCCAGTAACGCGCCGACAGCCGGTGACGGCGCCGCGACGCCTGTATGACCAACAGTAATCCGCAGACTTCCACCGTGAATCGGTATGCGCTCCACCGCGTTGATTTGCAATTGATGGCGGCGAAACAAAGTGTCGAGTGCCGTCAGTGAGAAATAACAGAGGTGCTCGTGATAGATCGTATCGAACTCGCAGCGGTCCACGAGATCCTTGACGTACGGCACTTCGATCACCGCCACACCGTCACGCTTCAACATTTGACGCACGCCCGTCACAAAGTCATTTAGATCCGCGACGTGTGCCAGGACATTGTTTGCGTGCAAGACGTCGGCTTGTTCACCTTGCCGCGCCAATTCGACGGCCAGCTTCTCGCCAAAGAATTCCGTGACGGTGCGAATACCACGCTCTTCGACAGCCACACGAGCGACATTCCTGGCGGGTTCGATTCCCAAAACGGGAACTCCGCGACGCTTGTAATACTGGAGCAGATAACCATCGTTGCTTGCGACTTCCGCTGCGAGTGAGCCAGTGCCGAGTTGTCGTTCTCGCAACACCTGGTCCACCAGTGTTTCGGCGTGACTTAGCATTGTGTCGGAAAACGACGAGAAGTAGAGGTAGTCACGAAATAAAACTTCGGCTGGGACGGTTTCTGTGATCTGTACGAGAGTACAGGCCTGACAAAAGACCACTTCGAGGGGATAACTATCTTCCGGAGTATTCAGTTGTTCGCTGGTGAGCAATGAATTTGCGAGCGGTGTCCGGCCCAGGTCGAGAACCGGAACCAATCCATCTGCGCCACACGAACGGCAATTGGGTGAGGGTTTGTTACTCATGCACCCAATTCCCTGACTCGAAGAAGTTTTTATACCACTCGATAGTTCGTTGCAGTCCCTCGTCGAGAGTGAAGAGAGGTTTCCAGTCCAACAAGCGCCGAGCCTTTTCGGCACTGAGATATTGTCGCCGTATCTCATTGGTGGCTTCGTTACGGACATCTGGCCGCAGTGTCGAATCCATCAACTTCAACAGTCGTTCTACAATCTCCAGGACTGTGACCTGTGTCTCGTTTGAAAAGTTGAAGGCGTGTCCTTTCAGAGATGGGTCGCCGGCCAGCCGTTCAGCAAGTAGCAGATACGCCGCGGCACCGTCTTCAACATAAAAGTAGTCGCGTATGTACTGACCGTCAGACCGCACCACAGGCGGAGAACCACGCAGTATCGAGCGAATCGTGCCCGGTACAATCCGGTTCCAGTTAAGATCGCCTCCACCATAGAAGTTTCCACAGCGAGTTGTAACTACTGGGGTGTTGTAGGTGGCTGCATAGGCGGCGCCAATCAGGTCCGAGCAAGATTTACTAACGTCGTAAGGGTGGCGTCCACGTAACGGTGTCTCTTCATCGTATGGTAGCTCGTCGCAATCGCCGTAAGCTTTGTCTGACGATGCAAGGACGATTTGCCTGACCACCGGACTCCGGCGGCATGCCTCCAACAGCGCCCATGTTCCACCGATGTTCGTTTCAAAGGTCGAGATGGGATTACGGTTGGCGATGCCGACAATTGTTTGCGCAGCTAAGTGAATGACGGTGTCGATCTCATACTCTCCGAGCACGCGTTCCAGCAGCGCCTGATCGCGAACGTCACCACGAACAACTTTTACGCGCTCGATTAGACTCGATCGCGAGAGCTCACTCTGTGGGACCCAATCCCGAACCAGACAGACCACCTCGGCGCCCGCGTCGAGAAGACGTTTGATAGTCCAGGCGCCAACCAGGCCCGTTCCACCGGTAACGAATGTTGGCCGGTCAAGCCAGAAAGATGATGATGTGGATGCGGTGACGGTCATACGTGATTTAGATTTCTCTGTGCAACCTCTGTTTACCCTGTGCCTCTGTGGTTGTTGTCTGTTTTCCGCCCATAACCACAGAGGCACAGAGTACACAGAGGTTACACAGAGAAGGTATTCTTTCTATCGTGGATCTTCCCAAACTTTCCACGGGGCATTACCGCTACGCCACAAACTCTCCAGCAGATTTTTGTCACGCATAGTGTCCATACATTGCCAGAACTCATCATGTCGATAGGCTGCCAGTTGCAGATCAGCCGCGAGCCGTTCAAGCGCGTCAACCTCAAGCGTGCTTTCGTCCCCTTCGAGGTAATCGAAAACCCTCGGCTCAAAGACAAGAAAACCGCCATTGATCCATCCCTCGCCAATCTGCGGTTTCTCAGTAAAGTCTCTTACTGTTCCCTCATCGTCAAACAGCAGACCACCAAATCGAGCGGGCGGACGGACCGCCGTGACTGTTGCGACCTTACCGTGAGAGCGGTGAAATTCGAGCAGTGAATGCAAGTTAACGTTCGACACGCCGTCGCCATACGTGACCATGAAGGTTGCATCACTGAGCCACGGCTGCAAACGACGGACGCGTCCGCCAGTGTTTGATTTGAGGCCGGTGTTCTTGAGATGAACTATCCAGTCTTCACACTCACGCTCGTCGCTATTCACTGCGCCGGACGCGAGATCGATAGTCATGCTGCCGTTGAGCGAATAGTAATCCATGAAGTAGCGTTTGATGACGTCGCCTTTGTAGCCGAGCGTGACAAAGAATTCTTTGAAACCATAATGAGCGTAGTGCTTCATTATGTGCCAAAGGATCGGGTGTCCGCCCACCTCGATCATTGGCTTTGGTTTAATTTCAGTTTCTTCTGCCAGCCGCGTGCCGAGGCCGCCGGCAAGAATCACTACCTTCATCTTTTGTGTCCTTCAGTCAAATCCTGGCTGACCGCGTACATTGCCTCAAAGAACGCCGTCTGCACGCGCGCTGGTCGCAGGTAGAGCTCGCGCCAGTGCGCCGGTACCGGGTAGTCGTCATGTTTGATACTCACGCCGTCGATCGGGTTTTCGCTGACGAACCATTGCTTCGAATAGAAGTAGCTCCTGGTCAGGTGGTCGATCAAGTCGAAGTAAGCGGCGATCTGCTCCGGTCTCATCTCGTGTAACGACGAGATGTTGACGAAGAGGTCAAACGACTTCGGCGGCAGCAGTTTCGCCTGATGCGGGAGCAGGAAAGCGATTTCTGCCTGCTCGAGTTCATCTTCCACCTCGTCAAAACTCTCAAAACACCTGAACGGGAATATCCGTCGCTCAGGAAAAACCGAAGACAGGTAGTGCTGCGAAACATAGAGCGCCGGCGGAATATCAACGACGACGTACTTGCAGTTTGGAAAGGCCTTGAGAAAAACATATGCGTTGCGGCCATAACCGGCGCCAAGTTCGCAGATCTCAACGCGCGCGTCGAGCGGTGAATTGAAGCACTCCCTAATCGAGTAAAACTCTATGACCGAGTTCGCGAGGTCCTGGGAGATAAGCTTTCCACGATGGAAGATCTTGAAGGGGTTACCCGCTTTTGGCTCCTCGATCGTGTTAAGAAGCCCCAGCATGTCCGTCCGCTGCGCCACTCCCCAGAGCATCTTCGTCAGGACTGCGAGCTCCACTTGCTGATCACGCGTCAGTCGTGATGAGACGTCAGGCGGAGTCAACCGGTATGCGAGGCCGGCGGTCAGTCGGCGGCGCCACAGACGATAAAGAATCGAAGGCCACGCGAGCGGGCTGTCTTTCAGGAGGTAGCTGAACTGCTCGTTTTGCCGTCCCACTAACCACGTGAAGTAGTTCAGCGCTACAGTCTGCTTGAGGTTCTCAATCCCCTCAGACTCAAGTTGCTTCAGGTTCGTGCTGTTGAATGCTTCCCAGAACTTGGATGGTAGAAAGACGGGATCACCCGCCGCCAGACATGACGCCATCGCGCTCAGAGTCGACTCCATCTCTGCTGGTGGCGTTGGGGCCATCACGGAAGCGACTGTCACCGGCTCGCCTCCGTCCCGTTCGCAGCGGACTTAAAATCCGTTGTCCATTTCAGAGCTGGCCGTATCACGCCCGGATAGCGTCCCGCATACTCACCGCGTGCTGAATCGCCGTCGAGGCTGTCTACAACATGGAAGGCGACCGCATCGCGCTCGAAGAAGTGAATAGTCACTGGATCGAGCGTCGATACCGCCGCGCCGACGAGTAAGGTTCCCTCAGCGAGGAAGTTTCCCGGTATCCACGCGGTGCTGGTGTAGACGCCGGTAGGACGCGGACGATCTTGCCATTCCCGATCGAGATCTTTAGTGATAAAGACGTTCACACCTTTCTCGTTGAAGACGTGGAAATTTGGTGTGAGCCTGTGACCTGATTGCAAAACTTCAAACTCGATCTCAATGCCAATTGATCGGCGAATGTCCACAGCGTCTGTTACGCGGCCGTCTTCCGTGCGCACGCGCACTGCACGCAGCCTCGTGATGTCGTTGCCGGGAGCGCTTGCCGGATCGTCCCAAACGCGCGCCGCCGTTGTACCAACTCCTGAGGTGAGATAAGCGCTGACTACATCATGTGCCGGACCATCACTCAATACCTTGCCGTGATCGAGCAGTATGGCGCGAGGGCACAAACGTGTTACCGCTGTCATGTCGTGCGAGACGAAGAGTACGGTGCGACCCTGCTCGCTGACTGATTGCATCTTATTCAAACATTTTCGTTGAAACGATGCGTCGCCGACCGCAAGCACTTCATCGACGATGAGGATTTCCGGCTCCAGATGAGCGGCCACGGAGAACGCAAGCCGAAGATACATACCAGATGAATACCACTTGACCGGCGTGTCAATGAACTTTTCAATTCCTGAAAAGGCGACGATCTCATCAAACTTTCGTTTGATCTCCGTGCGGGCCATGCCGAGTATGGCGCCATTCAGATAAACGTTTTCTCTTCCGGTTAACTCCGGATGAAATCCAGTTCCCACTTCAAGCAAACTCGATACACGGCCGTACAGGTCGGCGCGACCGCGCGTAGGTTCTGTGATGCGCGACAGAACTTTCAGCAGTGTGCTTTTCCCGGCGCCGTTTCGTCCGATGATGCCGATCACTTCACCGGGCTGTGCGTCAAAGCTGACGCCATCGAGTGCCCAGACAGTTTCACCGCGAGAGCTGCGCCGCGAACGCGAGAGCAACTTAAATGGGGCCACCGCGGCGCCAGCGATTGCATCGCGCAATGTGCGATACGAAGGCTCGCTAGTACCGACACGATACTGCTTTGCCAACCCTTCTGCCTTGATGATCGGTCTCATCACGTTCTCTCAGATAACGTCGGCAAAGCCTCTCTCAACACGCCGGAAAAAATAAGCTGAGGCAGTCAGGATCAGCATTGCGATCAATGTCGTCTTGCCGAGCGCGGACCAGTCGAATGCTCGACCGAAGAGTGCGGAACGAAAACCATCCACGATACCGACGATCGGATTAAGTTCGTAGAGGCGATAAGCACGCGGCCATGCGTCGCGAACGAGTCGCGCTGGGTAGAGTATCGGTGAAGCGAACATCCATAACTGAATCATGACCGGTAACACCACGCCAATATCGCGATAACGCACGTTGAGTGCTGCCGCGAATGTTCCGCAGCCCAGCGCGAGTATGGCTGCCAGTAAAGCGAGGACGGGAACCATCGCCATGTTCCACGTTGGAGAGACGCCATAGAACGCCATCAATCCGAACAAGATGATCAGCGCGACAGCGAAGTCGAACAGTCGTGCCACCACTGCCGCCGCTGGAATGATCAAGCGGGGAAAGTAAACCTTCGTTATCAGGTTTGCATTGCCGACGATGCTCGTCACGCTCTGCGTTACCGCGTTCGAAAAGAATGTCCAGGGCAGAAGCCCGGCAAATACCATCACCGGATATGGCAATCCGTCGCTGGGCACGCGCGCTAGTTTTCCCAAAAACACTGAAAAAATCAGAGTCATCAACAGGGGTTGCATAACGACCCACAACACACCTAATGCAGTTTGCTTATAACGCACCTTCACATCGCGCCAGGCAAGAAAGACGAGCAGTTCGCGATACGCCCAGACTTCACGCAGCCATGCTCCACCAAATCCTCGGCCCGGCTCAATTGTGACCAGAGGATGTTCCGGCAGGGGGCGGGTTTTAACTGAAGGCGCGTGACTGATGATTGTTTCCGACATCTGGAAAAAGTTCAGTGTATCGGCGCTTCTAATGATGGTCAAGCAAGTGTTTGAGCCACAAAAAAGCACAAAAAGCACAATAAGAGAATCGGTTCAATAATGGTGTTTGTGCTTTCGTGCCTTTTTGTGGCTGCAAAGTTGAACCGGCGCTCATGTTCTGTGGAGAACATGAGCGCCGGTTCGGGTTAAGCGAGGCGACTCAGGGGAGTCGCTTCGTCGGTTAGCGTTTAATTGAACTTAAAGTACGCAATGTGAGTGGTACCGTCATTCAAGGTAATTATCAGCTGACGGCAGGTTCCACCCCACGAGTTACTAGTCTTCCAGACGTAGTTGTACTGGTCAGTTGTGGCGTTGTAGCTAAGGCTACTACTACCAGCGTTGACCGTATCCTCAATCGCATCCACCGGGGCTCCATTGTCGCACGCGATCTGCTGCGAATCGGGAGTGCCCACTATGAAAATGTTCAAGCCTTTATTACCGCTGAGGCTGAACTTGACGGGAATTGCCTTACCCGCGTTGACTGAGTTGAACGTCGGAAGGTTATCGACAGGTTGGAAGAACCCAGCGAAGTTATAGAGCACTGTCACGGTGAAGCTGCACTCGGCTGTATTGCCGACCGCGTCTGTCACCCTGAACGTGTTCGTGGTTGTTCCGACCGGGAATGACGAACCGCTGGCTAAACCGGTAGTCTGCGCCGTTGTTGCGTTAGCGCAGTTATCGGTGCCCACCGGCGCCGTGTAGTTCACAACGGTTGACGTTGCCGTCGAATTCATCGGCAGGTAAACGGTTATGTTAGACGGGCAACTGATTACCGGAGGCGTCGAGTCGATTACTGTAATCGTCTGAACATCGCTCGACGAGTTTCCACTGGCATCTGTTGCGGTGAACGTCCTCAGAATGACCTTCGGATTGGCCGCAGTACCAGTGCCGGTGGAAGTCTCCGATACTGAAACCATGGGTACTCCGCAGTTGTCATACGGCGCGCCAGTACCTGGGATGAAATTACCATCATCGTCTACCAGCGGGTTGCCGGAAGGATCCAATGCCGGTCCCTTTGCTTGAGACGCGCTTGCCGCAGGAACTTCAGTCAGGCAGGTGTAAGTTGCATCTGCCGGAGCAAAGATAACCGGCGGCGTCGCTTCAATGACGGTAACGACCTGGGTATCCGATGCCGTGTGGCCAGCGCCGTCGGTTGCCGTATAGGTCAGCGTATAGGTGCCTGGGGCGAAATGATTACCCGCAGGTATCCCGCTGACTGTAAAGCTGACGGAGCAGTTGTCGTTGACTTCGGGTTGGCCCAATTCGTCATCGAGCGTCACCGAGCAACTGGTAGCTCCCGCGCCTGTAGTAACCGTGAGATCGGCTGGAGCAGTGATCGTGGGTGATTCGGTGTCGTTGCCGCAGGTTGCATCAACGACGGTTACGGTCTGGGTGCAGCTCGCCGTACGCCCATCGACGTCGGTGACTGTCCAGAGGATCGAAGTAAGGCCGACCGAATATGGATCGGTCAACGTCTTCGGAACCTCATCCGTACTATCGCTGCGCACGCCCGTGGTCGTCCCGCCACCTGAAGCGGTGAAGGTCGGTGTTCCAACACTCACCGTCTCATCTCCGGAACTATCCGTATCAGTGACAACCTTATTGGTTGGGCAACTGATAGTCGGTGCGGGTGTGCCAAGGACTTTGACCGTGAAGGTACAACTGCCTCCGCCAGTCTCTGAAGTCGCGGTGATTGTGTGCGTGCCGACAGCGAAGAATGAGCCGGAGGTCGTGCTGTTAGAGACATTCCCGCATTCCCCTTCGACTGAAGCTGTGCCGTAGGTCACGAATGCACCGAATTGACCGCTGACGGTTGTGTCGGCCGTTGCCACCTTGTTGGCAGGACAGGTGAGCGTGCAGCCCTCGTTCGGGTTGGCGACACCCTTCACGAATACCTTGATCGAAGAGACGTTGGTGTTGGCAGGCGGCGCCGGATTGTCCTCATCCACGATGTAATCAAAGGTGGGCTGTGGGTCTTCCGTGTCGCTGGTCACCGAAGCACGCGCAACGATCACTGTACCGTCCGCGGCAGTCACATCGTAGGTCGCAAGGAACTCCGCCGTAGCGCGTCGCCCCAATGTTGCGAGCGTGCAGGGCTCGTTACAGGCGGAGTTATCCGCTCTATTGACGAAACTCTGAAGCGTAAGTCCAGTGTGGCTGGGTGGAGTAACCACAACATTTGCTGCCGCATCGGGCCCTACGTTGAAAATGAACACCGTCACGGACAGCGTACCGCCGGACGGAACGGTGTCGACGCCGTTAATACTCGCGACAATCTGAAGATCAGCCGCCGGAGTAGCTGCAGAGACGTCAAAGAACGCGGAGGCACGACGCGAGCCGCTCAGTGTTGCAAGATCGGCGCGCCATGTGCCGCGGTTATCAAACGTTTCGCCTCCGATTATGGTCTGTTCCGTTGCCGGGAGGGTGAATGAAAGTGTTTGTGTAAGAGACGTCACCACCGCTGAAGCTCTCACGATGTTCGATGGCCCGACGATGTTGATGGTGCGCAGTCCAAGCAAAAAACTAAAAGGCACAGTGGCCTTTACGCACACTGTATCGCCAAGGCTGAATTGGTCCTTAGGCGTCGTGCAGTCTTCGTCATAAGTACCGATCGACTCGCCAGCTAACTGAAACGGCGGGGCTAAGAAGGTTACGTTGTTGTACTCGACAGGCCGGGCGGTAGATGATGCCGGTGGAACTGAGACCATCGCTGACGGCGCAGTTGTGCGCTGTTCGGACGGCCCGGCGTGTGACGTATGTAAAACCGTGAATACCGCGGCGATTAACGCCAGAAACGCAGCAGCGCGCACAATGCGGCCGCGACGAATTGAAAAGCCGAAGACTGTTCGCCTCCGGGCGTACGATGATTCTAAATTGTCGGGGCGGGGGTGTCTGGTTTGATACTTGATGGCGGGGCGCATGCATATCCTCCGATTAACTTGTTCTGATTGCCCGAGGTGCGGAAAGCGGATCGAAGGGGCGAAACCGGACTGATGCCGGCACCCGCTCCTTCCGCCAAGGGAGGTAATTCTGCGGACCACCCACCCGAGCACCGCCGGGCAGGTGGTCACGCAATAACGACGACGTCTTACTGGGTCGGCGTCAACTGCATCGAGCCGCCGGAAATCGTGCCCTCAATGTTGTTAGTGCCGAATGTCTTTACGGCCTGGTTAACAGTCATCGAGATCGCTGTTCCGTTCGAAATGAAGGTCGCGCCGCCAAGACGGGACGTGCCCGCGTTATTGATCAGACCCGTTCCATTATTGTGGCTAACCACCGTGTCAATGATGTTGGCCGAGGTGCCGGCACCGGTACCTGTCCCCACCAAATTGATTCCGTTGGCGCAGTGAACGACGGACGAGCCTTCCATGGTGATATTTCCATTCGTCTGAAGCCGCACGCCATCAGCTGCCATGTTCGCAATCGTGGTATTGGTGGCCACCGCCGACACAAAGCTGGCCGACTGCAACAAATTGATACCGCGGTTGGTGTTGAAAATGCTTGTGTCCTTAATGGTCACAAACGTGCCGGTCGCACCGCCGGTCTGGTTAACGTTGATGCCCGCATTCGAGAAGTTGAAGATTTGGCAGCCTTCAACGTTGAGTCTCTTGCCGGCCGTGAAATTGATACCGTTAAGGCCGAGCGTTGTGCCCGCGCCATTGATTGAGAGGTTCCGCAGCGTAACCACGATCGTGTTGGGAGTAGCTGTCGCGCTGTCGTTTACGTTGACGCCGTTTACGCCGCTGGCGAGGATCGAGCCGAAGCCCGCGCCGTGGGTGCCATCAAGGGTAATGTTCTTTGTAATGGTGACTGCCCCGAAACCACCTGGATCGAGTGCGTCAATTTCGCCGCCGGCGGCGGTCTTCGAGATGGCGCCTGCGAAAGTCTTACAGGGAGCGGTGCGGCTGCAGGGGTTTACGTCGTCACCGACGCCTGACACCCAGGTGCGGGTAGCTTGGGCCTGGGCGATTGAGGCGACTGCCAACGTGAAACACGCGATAAGCATGATTCGAACAAGTGGGTAAAGCTTGATCATTTTTCGGTTCTCCTTACGGGTTAAGTTCAAGACGGTTGAAAGATTCTGGTCCTGTCCAGCGAGGCAAAAATAAGTAAGTTGCTAAGAAAAACTTGAAGTCCGACAATTAACGCGAAAACAAACGCGAAATCGGACCCTCTTGAAGGGAAAATCTCTGCAGTCGGTTCTTTTTCGAACCGGCGTCAAGACTGGAACCACGTCCGCAGCATGGTCCGGTGGCAAAGATGCCTTGAAAAGCGGGCTGTTTTTTACTACAGGGTTTTTCTTCTGTCAAGAGCCAGAAGGTGTTTGTGCAAGGTTAGTTCAAAATTGTAATCTTGGGCCGTGAAGCCCTCGGCGTCGTTGTTCGTAACCGGTGGGGCCGGATTTATCGGCTCCGCGTTCGTGCGCCTGCTCCTAATGGAATTGGGCGACTGCCATGTGACGAATTTCGATGCGCTAACTTACGCTGGAAATCTCGACAATTTGGACGGCCTCGATCCTCAACGCCATCACTTTGTTCAGGGCGACATTGCCGACAAAGAAGCGGTGCTCAACGCTTTGCCTGCTGACTGTAGCGCCATTATCAACTTTGCTGCCGAGTCGCACGTCGATCGCAGCATCACAGATTCGTCAGCGTTTTTGCGGACGAATATTATTGGGACGCAGGTGTTACTTGACGCAGCAAGAGCGCGCGGAGTTAAACGTTTCATTCAGGTATCGACTGATGAAGTAATGGGAAGCCTTCCCGACGACAGCACGGAGTGCTTTACCGAAAATTCGCCCTTTGCTCCTAACAGCCCTTACGCCGCTTCAAAAGCCGCGGCGGAGCACTTTGTGCGCGCTGCACATCACACTTTTGGCCTCGATACAGTCATCACTCGATGCGGTAATAACTATGGACCACGACAGTTTCCGGAAAAGTTTTTGCCGCTGATAATCTGTAACGGTCTGAACGATGAGGCCATTCCGATTTACGGCGATGGACTATATGTTCGCGATTGGATCTATGTCGACGATCATTGTCGCGGCATATTGGCGTCTCTCAACCACGGCAAATCAGGCGAGGTCTACAATCTCGGCGCCCGGAACGAGCGGCGCAACATCGAGGTTGCCGAATCAGTGCTTGCCGCTTTGGGAAAACCAAAGTCGCTGCTCAAGTTTGTAGTTGACCGTCCGGGCCACGATAGACGCTACGCAATCGACCCCTCGCTAGCTGAAACTGAATTAGGATGGCGGCCGCAGGAAACGTGGGAGAGTGGTCTCCAAAAAACAATCGCCTGGTATCAAGAGAATGGCCGCTGGATTGAACGAACAAGAAACGGTGAGTACCGCGAATACTACCGCAAGCAATACGGCAACCGGGAAAAATAAGTTGAAAGTCCTCGTTACAGGCGCTCGCGGTCTCGTTGGGAGAGCTGTCAGCCAGCATTGCCGGACATCAGGTGATGTCGTTCTTTCGTACGAGCACAAAGATCTCGATATTACTGACCGCGCGCTGATTCAGGAGACGGTTCTCGCGCACCGGCCGGACATCGTCATCAACTGCGCTGCATGGACCAACGTAGATGCATGCGAATCCGATCCGGATCGTGCGTTTGCCGTCAATGCTGTTGGTCCACAGAATCTGGCCCTTGCCTGTAAGGAACTCGAGTGTATTTTCATAACCATCTCGACGGATTATGTCTTTGACGGGAACAAACCGGGTTTCTATACCCAACTCGACACGCCCAATCCGGAAAGTGTTTATGCAGCCAGCAAGCTTGAGGGCGAACGTCTCAGCGCACTCGCTTACGAACGTTCGATCATTGTTCGCACCGGATATGTTTTTGGCTATGGCGGAACCAACTTCTTGAGCACCGTTGTGGACCGCGCACGCAAAGGTGAAAATTTAAAAGCGATCAGTGATACCTACGGCACTCCCACCTACGCAGACGATTTGGCAGAACGATTGCGGCAGTTGTCGGTGGCCGGTGTTGCGGGTATCTATCACGTCGTAAACAGCGGACCGGGAGTGAGTTTTGAGCAATTTACACGGAAGGTTTTGGAACTGATTGGGAATCCGGATGCGTTGGTCGAGCCGGTTGCGTCGGCGGCGCTGAACCGTCCTGCCAGGAGACCGCAGAATTCTCGTATGCGATGCCTGCTTACCCCCACGATTGGACTCCCACCCTTGCGGGATTGGGAAAGCGCACTCCAGGAGTTTACAAAGGGTCATCTGTGCTAAATCTGTAACATATCAGCCCGGATCGGCCCGTTCTGCCTTGCGAGATGCGAACTCTCTGTTATTATTCTTACCCACTTTTGTCTGACTCAATGAGGCTGAAATCATGGCTACTCAAGATAATCGCTTAATTCCCGTAAATGCGGACCGCACGCTTGACCGACCCCTGTCAGAGCTGGCCCAAAGCAAGTCGTATGGCTACGGGGCGGCCCAGGATCCTGCCTCGCTGAAGGATTATCTATTTATAGTTCTGAAACGAAAGTGGCTGATCCTGAGTCTGGTACTGGTCGTCACCTCGCTGGTAGCCATTCAGTCGTTCCGCTCGCCCTCAATTTTTGAGGGCGAAACGACGATTCGCATTCAGCGAAAAGAGCCAAGCATTCTCCAGACCGATAAGATTGTTATCAACGGACAAAGTGATCCTAACTTCTGGGGCACGCAATTAAAGTTATTGCAAAACCGTGTTCTTGCGCGCCGGGTTGTTCTCACGCTGGATCTACCGCACAACCCAGCGTTCTTTGGTGGCCCATCGCAAGCCGGAGTTTTCGATTCTTTGCGGCGTCTCTTTTCCAAACCAAAGACTACGGAACGAGCGGCGACTCCCGGTGGGCTGTCGGTAGCCACGGAGAACCAGCCTCAGGCGGGCCAATTGACACCTGAAGAGATCGAGCAGCTGGAAGTCTATGAAGATGCAATCACCGCGGGCGTGGTAATCGAACCGGTTCCGAATACGAACCTGGTTAATATCATCTACCGTCATTCAGATCCCGAACTGGCGCAGAAAGTCGCCAACACGCTGGCAGAGGTCTTCAGAGATTACAACCAGGCCATCGCGACCGAAGGATCGAACAAGGCCGCAGACGTATTGGCTAAGGAGATCGCCAGACTACAAACTCAGAACAGAGAGGATCAGGACGCACAATGGCAATTTGCCAAGGAGCACAATCTTTCGCTGACTGCTGGCGGTGGGGATAATCTCGAGGCCCGGGCCCTGGCAACGCTGCGCGCGCAATTGCTTGAAGCGGAAAACGCTCGCAAGGAGCTTCAGGCGCAGCTCGAGTCGACGAAGAAGGAAAAGGATCCGTTTTCAATCCCTGACGTTATTGGTTCCGCGCGAGTAGATAAACTGCGCGATCGCATCTCTACACTTAAAGAGCAACGCGAAGCACTGCTCGTTGTCTACACAAAAGAATGGCCGGCGGTGAAAAAACTCGACGCACAGATCGCCGAGCTCGAAGGGGAGTTAGGAAAAGCGCCCAGGGAAATCGTTACTTCGATGCAGCGGAAATACGAGGCGGCCGTCTCAAGAGAAAGGTTGTTGCGTAATAGCTATGAAGCTCAGGAAGCAAAGACTACTCAGTTAACGCGCGATCAGATCGATCTGCTCGCGATGACGCAAAAGCTGGAGAGTAACAAACAGTACCTCAACACTCTGCTGCAGAAACAGCGCGAGCTGGATATTTCAAATGGCAATGGCGGCACCGAAGTGAGTATCGCCACACCCAGCAGATTGCCGAAGAGTCCTGTCGGTCCTGCGCGACTGCGGAATATCATCATTGCCTTCTTACTCTCGCTGGCAGGTGGAATTGGTCTGGCGTTCCTGCTCGATTTCCTTGACGATACGGTCAAGTCTGTCGACGATGTCGATCGTTACATTCACCTTCCTGCGTTGGCTCTGATTCCTTCAGGTCGGGACCGTCGCTTGCCGGGATTGCGCGCCGGCGGAGAACCGGAAGCACCCGCGAACACTACCGCTCTCGCGATGATCACTGACGTACGCTCGCCGATTACCGAGTCGTACCGGCACTTGCGAACGTCGTTGTTACTGTCGTCTGCAGGCAAGCCGCCCAAGACTATTTTGGTCACCTCCAGTCAACCGGCAGAGGGAAAGACCACCACCGGCATCAACACGGCTTTCATGCTGGCGCAAACCGGAGCCGAAGTATTAATGATCGACTGCGACCTGCGACGGCCGCGGCTGCATGCGCAGTTTGGGCTTCCCAACACGAAGGGGTTGACGACCTGGTTATCAGGAGAGAAAAACCTCGACGGTCTGATTCAGCAGTGCGATAAGGAGCCGAACCTCAAAGTTCTGACGTCGGGTCCGGTGCCACCGAATCCGGCAGAGTTGCTCGGTTCAGAGGAGATGCGCAAGCTGTTGGGCATTCTCAGCGAGAGGTACGCGCACATCGTCATCGATTCGCCTCCGGCGATATCTTTTACCGATGCATCGATCCTGTCGGCGATGGTGGACGGAGTAATACTCGTGGTCCATGGCGGACGGAGTTCGCGGGCTGTCGTGAGGCGTGCAAAACAGCAGCTACTCGACGTCGGCGCACACATTTTTGGCGTGGTCCTGAACAACGTGAAGGTCGAGACGCACGACTACTACTCTCGTTACTACTCCAACTACTACTCGTCAGACGCGGAAGCTGGTGCGGGAGAAACTGCATAACTGAACTTTGGATTCTGCAACAATGAGCACAAAAAGTCTGGCAGGCTTTTTGTGCTTCTTTGTGACTTGAGATCGTAATGGCTCAAATCAAACCTTCGATGAACGTTCCCCTAATAGATCTGCGGGCGCAGTATGCCTCGATACGCGATGATGTTCGTGTGGCAGTAGATCGCGTCTTCGAGTCGCAGCATTTTGTAATGGGTCCGGAGGTCGCAACTCTCGAGGCGGAGGTCGCCGCGTATTGTCAAACGAAGGAAGCGATTGGTTGCGCGTCCGGTTCGGATGCTCTGCTGCTGTCACTGATGGCACTGAATGTTGGTCCGGAAGATGAAGTCATCACCACGCCGTTCAGTTTTTTCGCCACTGCGAGTGCGATCGCGCGATTAGGCGCGCGACCTGTTTTCGTCGACATCGATCCACTTACGTACAACCTGAATACAGGACTTATCGAGGCGGCAATTTCAACGCGCACACGATTGGTGTTGCCGGTCCATTTGTATGGTCAATGTGTCGACATGGATCCGATAATGGCTCTGTGCAAAGCGAAGAATCTCATCGTTATTGAGGATGCGGCACAGGCAATCGGAGCTGAAGATCGTGGCCGACGCGCCGGCTCGATGGGTCTGGCCGGTTCCTTCAGTTTCTATCCGAGTAAGAACCTGGGCGCGGCGGGAGACGCAGGGATCATAACTACCAGCGACTCCGATTTTGCTTCGCGCGTGCGACGCCTGCGCGTCCATGGCGGGTTGACTGAGTATCAACACATCGAGGTGGGAATCAACAGTCGTCTCGATGCGGTGCAGGCCGCAGTGCTCCGCGCAAAGTTGCCATACCTCGATCGATGGTCAGATGCGCGGGCGCAAAAAGCACAAAAGTATTCCGAGCTTCTGGGATCGGCAAAGCTGAACTTCCGGCTGACTCCACCTCTCGTGAATAGTGACGGCCGTCACATCTTTCATCAATATGTGATTCGGGTTCCCGAGCATCGCGACGCGCTGATGGAACATTTAAAGGCACGTGGAGTCGCCACGAAAGTTTATTATCCAATTCCCCTTCACCTGCAGGAGTGCTTTGCTTATCTCGGCCACAAGGCAGGCGAATTTCCCGAAGCCGAGCGGGCGGCTCGAGAAACCTTTGCATTACCTCTGTATCCTGAGCTCAACAATGAGCAACAGGAATATGTTGTGAACGCGATTCAGGATTTCAAGCCGTAATGGATTTCTCTGTTTGCACAGAGAGGAATAGCTCGGAATGCCACAACAAAGAGTATTAGTGACGGGAGCCGGCGGTTTCATCGGACATCATCTGACCCGCTACCTGGTTGAACGCGGCTATTGGGTTCGTGGCGTTGATATCAAGAGTCCGGAATTCGAACCGACGCGCGCTCACGAGTTTCTGCTACTGGATCTCACCGTTGCTGATAATTGTCTGCAAGCCACACGCGAGATTGATGAAGTTTATGGCCTGGCGGCAAACATGGGCGGCATCGGTTTTATCGAGACGAACAAAGCCGTAATAGTTCGTGACAACACACTCATCAATCTAAACACGATCGAAGCCGCGCGTCTGAACGGCGTCAAACGATACCTCTACACGTCGAGCGCCTGCATCTATCCGGGTTATCTGCAGAATGAAACCGAAGTCGCACCGCTGAAAGAGAGTGATGCTTACCCGGCTGACGCTGAGGATGGGTATGGTTGGGAAAAACTCTACATGGAGAGAGTTTGCCGGCATTACACGGAAGACTTTGGGCTCGACACTCGCGTGGTTAGATTTCACAACATCTTCGGACCGCTCGGAACTTATGACGGCGGACGGGAAAAGTCTCCCGCTGCAATCTGTCGCAAGGTCGCGCTGGCCGGCGACGTGGACGAAATCGAACTGTGGGGTGATGGCGAACAAACACGCTCATACTGCTACATCGACGATTGTGTCGAAGGTCTCTATCGATTGATGCGCAGTGACCATCGCGACCCCTTGAATCTCGGTCAGGATCGAATGATCTCGATCAACGAGCTGGTGGACATAGTGGCAACGATTGCCGGCAAGCAGATTTCGAAGCGTTACGATCTGACCAAACCGCAGGGTGTGAGAGGTCGCAACAGCGACAATACTCGTCTGCGCGAAGTTTTGAACTGGGAGCCGGCGATTTCTCTCGAAGAAGGGTTGGAACGCACATACCGTTGGATTGCCTCGCAGGTTGAGAAAGCTCAAACTTCAATTCACCAGGAATCACAAAAGGCCCAAGTGAATTGTTAAACCGGCGCGTTCTGTTCATATCCTACAACGGCATGCTTGAACCGTTAGGCCAAACACAGGTGCTTCCGTATCTGCGTCAACTGGTCAAACGAGGTGTGAAGTTCACGCTGCTCAGCTTCGAGAAAGCAACGGCGTTCACCGCGGCCGGACAACAAGCCTGTGAAACACTGAAGGAAGAGTTGCAGCAGCAAGGGATTGAGTGGCACTGGATGCGATATCACCAGCGCCCATCGCTGCCTGCAACCGTTTTTGATGTGGTCCAGGGCATTCGTTTCGCGGGCCGGTTAGTGCAAAAAAACAAGATCGAACTGGTGCACGCGCGCTCGTACATACCGGCGACGATCGCCCTTGCGTTAAAGCGAAGGTTTGGGATCAAAATGATCTTCGACGTGCGTGGTCTGATGGCGGAAGAGTATGTCGATGCGCGGCACTGGCCCGAAGGCGGTTTGCGATATCGCGTTACGAAGGCCACTGAGCGACGAATCTTTGCGGCTGCTGACGGCATTATTACTCTGACTGAACGGATCTGGCCCATCATCAAAGAGTGGGAGGGTCTCAAAGGCCGCGCGGTTCCTCACGCAGTGATACCGTGCTGCGTCGATCTTTCATTGTTCACGTTTGATGGAGCGCAGCGCGCGAGGTTTCGTACAGAGTTAAACCTCAAAGATCGATTGACAATGGTGTACAGCGGTTCGCTTGACGGCTGGTATCTGACTGAAGAAATGGCTGATTTTTTTGCCGGCTTTATGAAGAGTCGAGATGATGCACATCTACTTTGGCTGACCACCGGAAGTCATGAACGAGTGCGACAATTGATGAGCGCGCGCGGTATCAGCGAAGATCATTTTTCGATTCGTGCAGTAACGCCAAAGGAAATGCCCGGCTATCTGGCCGCCGGCGACATCGGGATCTCTTTCATCAAGCGTTGTCTGTCTAAATTGGCTTCATCGCCGACGAAGAATGCCGAGTATCTGGCGTGCGGGCTTCCGATTGTGATCAATGCGGGGATTGGCGACTCGGATCTGTTGGCGAACGAATCGCGAGCGGCGATTCTGATTCGTGATTTTAGTGAGATAGACTTTAACGCCGCCTGGGCGCAGATTGAGGAAGTTGTTAGCGATTCAAATATAAGAACGAGCGCGCGTGAGCTTGCGGAGAGAGTGTTTGATTTGGAGAGTGTTGGTGGAGAGCGTTACGCGCAGCTGTATGAAGAAGTATTTTTACAGGATTAACATGACACTGGACAACGCACTGACAACATTTTTGCGCTGCCCGAATTGCAGCGGCAGTCTCGAAGCAGCCGGTGCAGAAATAACCTGCACGTCGTGCCGCCTGGCGTTCCCGATCGAAAACGACATTCCCCGCATGCTAATGCCTGCTATCCGCGCCGCGTTGCACCAAGACACCGTCGCAAGCGCCTTCGACGCCAAGCAGGCCAGGACCGCGCTCAGTTTTGGTTACGAGTGGCAACGCTTCCCGGAGATGTATGCGGAGTGGGAAAAACAGTTTCTCGATTACATGCAACCACACGGTCCGGAGTTCTTTAAGGGCAAGAAAGTTTTGGACGCCGGTTGTGGAAACGGGCGCTTCGCCTACTACGCAGGAAAGTATGCGCGAGAAGTTTGGGCCATCGATCTCGGTCCCGCCGTCGAGGTCGCGCGAAAAAATACTGCTTCACTAAACAACGTTCACGTTGTCCAGGCCGATTTGCATCAACCACCATTTCCTCTCGAGAGTTTTGATTTCATTTATTCGATCGGAGTCTTACATCATCTTCCCGATCCGGAAACCGCATTTCAGAACCTGCTGCGTTACCTGAAACCTGGCGGCGAGATACAGATCTATCTCTACTGGCAACCGGAACAGCGATCGATCAAGTCTTTGCTTTTGACTGCGGTTAATTCATTCCGCAACCTGACCACGCGGCTACCTCACTGGGCGGTCCATGCGTTTGCTTATCCGAGTGCCGTCGCGGCCTTTGTCTTTTTCGTCTGGCCATACCGAATCATGCAACTAGTGCCCGCGCTACGTTCGCTTGCTGCAAACATGCCGATGAAACAGTACGCAGTGCTTCCTTTCCGCGTTTGTGTAAACGATCAGCTGGATAGATTTTCGGCGCCGATCGAAAACCGCTACACAAAGACCGAAGTCGAGGCGTGGTTGAGCAGCGCGGGTTTGAAGAAATCTCAGGTCATTGCCAATTTCGGTTGGCTCGGCACCGGTCAAAAGCCTGAAGCGCCTGTAAGCTACGCCTCATGAGAGTGTTAGGTTTGGCGACATACCCGGTAGAGGCTGCGGCAACTCGGTTTCGAATGATCCAGTTCGTCGAACCTCTCGCCAAAGAGGGAATTGAACTCACCATTTATCCCTTTCTCGATTCTCGCCTCCATGGTTCGCTCTACAAACGATCGCAGTGGCCACGCACTGCTGCGGGACTGGCGCTTGCTTCGATTCGTCGTGTGCGCGAGTTGTGGCGCGCAAGGACAGCAGACGTAGTGCTGGTGCAACGCGAGGCAATGATGTTTGGACCACCGCTAATGGAATGGCTGGTCATAAACCTGCACCACTGCCCGATGGTGCTCGATCTTGATGACGCAACTTATGTTGCCTACAAGAGTCCGACTTACGGTCGTCTGGGAAGCACGTTGAAATGGTTTCGTAAGACAAACGATCTAATTCGCTGGTCGCGAGTAGTGATATGCGGCAATCGTGAGATCGCTGCTTATGTGACTGGTAAGGGACGTTCTGCAGTGGTGATTCCAACCGTTGTCGATACTGCTCGTTTCCGTCCTGCAACGAAACGAAATTCTAGTGATGTGCCCGTAATCGGGTGGATTGGAACACACTCAACTTTTCCTTACGTGAAATCAATTTTTCCTGTGTTTGAGCGCCTGGCGCGCGCGCACCGTTTTCGGCTGCGACTGGTTGGAACCGGAGAAGACGACGTTTCTATTCCCGGCGTCGAGATTGAGAATCTGCCGTGGAAACTCGATCGCGAGATCGCCGATTTTCAGTCACTTGATATCGGAGTTTATCCGATCGTTGAGGACGACTGGTCAGTTGGGAAATCGTGTTTCAAGGCTATTCAGTACATGGCCGTGGGGATTCCTTTCATCGTCAGCCCTGTCGGAGCCTGTCAGGATATTGCAGAACCGAATGGAACTCACTTTGTGGCGCGCACTGAAGATGAGTGGTACACGCAACTTTCACGACTGCTTAGCGACGAGGACTTAAGACGGCAGATGGGAGATTCAGGCCGCAGCTACGCAGTCGCGCATTACAGTGTTGAGGTAAGTGCGCCAAAACTCGCAGCGGTTCTACGCTCGGCAGTGTCGAAGGAAGAATTTTAGCCGCAGATTTTCGCGGATCAACGCAGATCTGATCCGCGTTCATCAGCGATAATCTGCGGCTCAGTCGGTAGTCGGTCCACAGCTAAGTCCGGATTTGTGCGTTTTTTGGCTCTTTGTGGCATATTTAACGGTTCATTATGTACATCCTCGGTTTAACTACACTCGGCGACTCGGCCGCTTCACTCATCAAGGACGGTGAAATCGTAGCTGCGGCTGAGGAGGAACGTTTTTCGCGCCGCAAACACCACAGCGGGTTCCCGTATAACGCGATGCAATACTGCCTTGATGAAGCAGGCATAGGCATCGCCGAAGTCGCTCATATCGGTCTTTACTGGAAACCCTGGGTGCTGCGTCATAAGGCGATGCAGGCGCTAAAGTCTGCGGTCATCTCGCGTGACATGTTTAAGGCTCGCGTCGATCGCGGCGTCGCTCAGGTGGGTGAGAGTTATCTGGGCATGCTGCGCCATCCGCGCCGAATTCGCGAACACTTCGGCGCTAGCAATTTCAAGTTTCATTTTCTGGAACATCATCAGTGTCACGCCGCGAGCGCGTTCTTCGTTTCGGGTTTCGATCAGGCCGCTATCATGACCTGGGACGGAACCGGAGAAGACACCACCACACTTTTTTCTTACGGTGACGATCGCAACATTCGTCTCTTAAAAAGAATCAAGCTCCCACATTCACTGGGTCAATTCTATTCGGCTGTCACCAACTATCTCGGCTTCGACATGTTTGAAGGCGATGAGTGGAAAGTCATGGGACTCGCCGCCTACGGTAAGCCTGAGTACTACGACTTTTTTGCCAGGCGTGTACTGTCAGTTAACGGTAATCACGATTTCAAACTCGACATTCGTGTCCTCGACCATCATCTGGCCAAGTATTACCAGTTTAGCGACGTGCTACAGAAAGAGCTCGGACCTGCGCGAGCGAAAGGCGAAGAACTGGCTCAGAAGCATTGGGACATCGCAGCCAGCGCACAGAAGGTTCTCGAAGACACGGCTCTGTACCTGCTTTCCGGACTCTACGAACAAACCCGCAGCGAGAATCTTTGTATGGCCGGCGGTGTGGCTTTCAACTCGGTAATGAATGGCCGCATCATGACCGAAACGCCCTTCAAACGATTTTTTATTCAACCAGCCGCGGGCGACGCGGGTTGTTCTCTGGGTGCGGCGCTTCTCGTCTGGCACAGCCGATTAAACCAGCCGCGAAAGTTCCGGATGGAACACGCTTACTATGGTCCTGGCTTCAGCTCTGAAGAATGTGCTGCAGCGTTGCGGGCCGCCGGATTGAAATTTGAAACGCTGCCTGACGAGCAATTGCTTCCCAAAGTCGCAGCCCTACTGGCTGGCGGCGCAATTGTGGGTTGGTTTCAGGGACGTATGGAGTTTGGTCCGCGAGCACTTGGTAATCGAAGTTTCCTCGCCGACCCAAGGCGTTCCGACATGCGTGAGTTGCTGAACAAAAAAGTGAAACTGCGTGAGTGGTTTCGACCGCTGGCTCCGTCAATGCTGGCAGAGGCTGCTGAGAGTCTGTTTGGGCATTCTCATTACGATCCTTTCATGATTACGGTGCTGAATGTTATTGAAGAGAAACGAGCCGACATTCCCGCTGTGGTCCATGTGGACGGCACTGCACGCCCGCAAACGGTTACTCGGCAAACTAATCCGCGATACTGGCAGTTGATTCAGGAGTTCGAGAAATTAACAGGGGTGCCACTTCTCCTGAATACGTCATTCAACGTACAGGAGCCGATCGTTCTCTCTCCGGCGGACGCGATCAATACTTTTAGTCGCGCCAGCTTCGACGCGCTGGTCCTGGAGAATAATCTCGTCTTGCGAACCGAAAATCCATCCACAGATAATTTCAGGCAGTCTGTGTAATCTGTGGACGAACATAGATGAAAGTCATCTTAGTATTCTGGTACTTGCTCCTCTGCGGCGTGATCGTATTTGCAGTGCCCTCGATCGTGTCCGAGTTCCCCGACTACGAAAAATACTCGACCTACGACGCTGCCCAGGCCGTGCTGGTTTGCATGGTGCTCGCGACCGCAGTCGGCTACTTCGTGTATCAAAACAAGGAACACGGAGGGTTCCTGCTGCAACTCTTTGCCTGGGCGCTGTTGGCGAGAATGCTCGTCGCCACCTTTATCTTCATGTACAACACGCAGGAATTTTTCGGTGGCGATGCGCTGACGTATGACTTTTATGGCTACGCTCAAATGAAAGCGTGGTTTGGAGACTCATACTTTCGCGCGATAAGTATGCGGTTTACAGAGGGTCAGGCGTCGGCGTGGGGCATGGTCAACATGATTTCAGTTGTGTACTCGATTATCGGGCGCAACACGTTGGCGATACAGTTTGTCAATTCAGTTATTGGAGCGGCGACCGCGGTTCTCATTTTCAATTGCGCTCATCATGTTTATCAGAACCTTCGGGTAGCCAAAATAGCCGCTGTTTGTGTTGCGTTTTTCCCTTCGCTTGTTCTTTGGTCTGCTCAAGGCTTAAAGGACGCGCCCATCGTCTTCTTTCTTGTCCTCGCGATTCTCGCGACTCTTCGTCTAAACGATAAGCTCTCGCTCAAGAACGCGGCGATACTGGTTGTGGCCTTGTTTTCAATTCTGAGTTTGCGTTTCTACGTTTTCTATATGCTCGCGGCGGCAATAGCAGGCGGGTTCATTATCGGATTGCGGAATATTACTCCGACAAACTTCGTGCGCCAGTTTATCGTCATAATTCTGGTTGGTGTGTCCCTCACGTATCTCGGCGTCACTCGTTATGCGAGTGCGCAATTCGGACGCTTCGGCAGCCTGGAAACTCTGCAAAGAAGCCGTTTGGACTTGTCGCGCGCTGGTTCCGGGTTCGGTCAGGAAGTCGATGTGTCGACCACAGAGGGAGCGATTTCGACGATTCCGTTAGGACTGGTCTATCTGCTGTTCGCGCCATTCCCGTGGCAACTGGTTTCACTGCGACAAAGCATCACTCTGCCGGAGATGGTCCTTTGGTGGCTCATGTTTCCCTTACTTGTGTTGGGTGTCTTGTATTCTATTAGGTACCGATTACGAGAAATATCGCCCATTCTGATCTTCACCTCGATGCTCTCCATTGCTTATTCGGTATTTCAGGGAAACGTCGGTACAGCCTACCGGCAACGCGCTCAATTACTCGTATTCTATTTCATATTCGTAGCAGTCGGATTTGTTCTGCTCAAGGAGAAGCGAGAGGAACGCGCCCGCTTAAAACAACTTCAACTTAGCGCCAAAAGCACACGACAAAACTGAGACGCAGATCTGCGCAGATCTGCGTTTATCTGCGGCTCAGTTTACCCATCCACCAGCGCGCAGGTAAGTAAGGATGGCACGCGCGTTTTGTTCTGCGGTGTTTGTGATCGTTTCGATCGTGACTTCGGCGTTGACTGGTGGTTCATAAGGGTCGTCAATGCCGGTGAAGTTCTTGAGTTCACCTCGCCTCGCCTTCAAATACATTCCCTTAGTATCGCGTCGCTCGCATTCGCTTAGAGGTGTGTCGACGAAAACCTCGATGAACTTGTCGGCTCCTATCATACTTCGCACGTCGTTTCGTGTGGCCCGATACGGACTCACTGCTGCACAAATCACCGCTCCGTGATGTCTCACGATTTCACTTGCTACAAACCCGATGCGACGGATGTTCAGATCCCGATCCTGTTTGCTGAATCCGAGTCCCTGTGAGAGATGTGTACGTACAATATCGCCATCCAAAACCGTTACTTGTCGCCCGTGCTCTTGAAGTAGTGCCGTTAATATCTCTGCAGTAGTCGATTTTCCCGCCGCGCTTAACCCGGTGAACCACACACAGAATCCCTGTTTGTGACGCGGCGGATGCGTTTGTGCAATCAGCTCCGCCACTTCCGGACGTGTAAACCACGACGGGAGGTTTGCATTGCCTTCCCGGTACATTTCGCGCACTTGGGTTCCTGAAATCTGTGCCCCTGTCACTGGTTCGGTTAACAGCCGCGTATCTTCGTAGCGATCTTCCTGCGGCAAGTAAACAAACTCGCCAAACGGCAACACCTTGATACCCAGTTCAGCTTCGAACTGCTGCACCAGTTCGTGCGCGGCGTAGGGTGGGTAGAAAGGCTTGCCTGTCGAGTCGTTCCCCGGACTAGCGTGATCTCGTCCGATAATCATGTGGTTGGCGCCAAAGTTACGACGAATTAGAGCGTGCCATAGTGCTTCCCTTGGTCCGGCAAGACGCATCGCGAGCGGCAGAAGCGAGAGTAGAATGCGGTTGGAGTCATAGTAGTTTTCAGCCAGAGCTTTATAAGTTCGCACCCTCGTGAAGTGATCCAGATCGCCGGGCTTGGTCATGCCCACTACTGGATGCAGCAACAGTATTCCGTCAACTGCTTCAATTGCTCGTTTTGTCATCTCTTCATGAGCGCGATGCAGCGGATTTCTCGTTTGAAAGGCGACCACATTCTCAAACTCACTTACTGCAAAGCGGCTGCGAGTTTGTGCCGGAGTCAGACGCAGTTCGCGAAAATCAAAATGAGCCGGGAGACGCAGCACTCTCAGTTGTCCCGAGATATTTCGCGTGCCCCAACGATGAATTTCGGCAACCAGTGGATGACGTTCGTCGTTTGTTCCAAAAACCTCTCTTGAAGTCTCAGCGAGATCCCAGTCGTAAATTTCCTCGATGGTCATTATCGCGAGGATCTCGTTACGAGAATCGAGCAGTGCAACTTCGCGATCGAGTTTGATTGGTTCCTCAGACGAAACCGGCAAAGTGACGGGTATCGGGAACAGATGGTTGTTTGCCAGCCGCATTTCCCTGACTACGCTGTGGTAGTCTTTCGAGTCCATGAAGCGGTCGAGTGGACTGAAGGCCCCGGTCGCGAGTAATTCGAGATCACAGAGCGCACGTTCGGAGAGACGAACAGTCGGAAGGGTTTTCGCGTGTTCGAGTGCGTCCGGAAGATCTTCCCGCGGGACAATTAAATCTACTAATTTTCCACCGCAGGGAGCGATGATTTTGTTTGATATCACGGGTGCCTTTTAGACGAGGCATAATTGGACAGGATTAACAGGATTTTTCCAGGATTTGCAGGATTCTCTTTGAAATCACATCGCATCTGTAAATCCTCTTAATCCTGTCTAATTGTACCTTCGTGCATTTTGTGGTTAATCTGTTCTGACCCTAATATACGTCACCTGTAACAAAATGTGTGGAATCGTAGGCATCGTTCGAAACGACGGAAAACCAATTGACGAAGAACTGCTGGCGCGGATGAATGACGCCATTCGTCATCGCGGACCTGACGAAGACGGCTTTTACGTCAATGGCTCCACGGGTCTGGCGATGCGTCGCCTCGCAATTATCGACCTCAAGAGCGGCCAACAGCCCATCCACAACCGCGATCGTAGTGCCTGGATAGTTTTCAATGGCGAGATCTATAACTATCTCGAGCTGCGTGAAAAGCTGGAAAAACTCGGTCACACTTTCTACACCAACAGCGACACCGAAGCTATCGTTCACGCCTATGACCAGTTTGGCACTGACTGCCCCAGGCACCTCCGCGGCATGTTTGCCTTCGCCATCTGGAACGAGCGCACCCAGGAACTCTTTCTAGCGCGCGACCGCGTCGGTAAAAAGCCTCTTCTCTACGCAGAAGTAAACGGGCAGCTAATCTTTGGCTCCGAATTCAGTGCCCTGCTGCTGCATCCTGACATTAGCAGGGAGATTGAACCGGAGGCACTCGATTACTACCTCTCGTTCATGTGTATTCCGGCGCCGCTGACAGTCTACAAGTCAATTCGAAAGCTCGAACCCGGACACTGGTTGCGCTGGCGCAATGGCAACGTCGAGCGGCAGCGTTATTGGGAGCCCGACTTCACCAAAAAAATCGATATCAGCGAAGAAGAAGCAGGCGAACGCACGATTGAGATTCTGCGAGACGCGGTGCGCGTACGTCTGATGTCGGAGGTGCCGCTGGGCGCGTTCCTTTCCGGTGGCATTGATTCGAGCGCAGTCGTCGCGTTGATGAGTCAGGAGTCGAGCGAACGCGTCAAGACCTTCTCGATCGGTTTCGAGGAACAGGACTTCAGCGAGCTTCATCACGCACGCCGTGTGGCTGAGCATGTTGGCGCCGACCACCACGAGTTCATTGTTCGACCGGATGCGATTGAAGTGTTGCCGATGCTTGTCGAGCATTACGGTGAGCCGTATGCCGACTCGTCGGCGCTGCCGACTTATTACGTTGCCAGAGAAACTCGCAAGCACGTGACAGTTGCGCTTAATGGCGATGGTGGGGACGAATCATTTGCCGGTTACGAGCGATACATCGCGATGGGCTTGACGGAAAAGTATCGCAGACTGCCGTCATTCCTGCGTGAGTCGTTGATTCGTCGAGGCGTTAACCTGATCCCCACGGATCCAACGAAAAGAAGCAAGATTAAGTCAGCGCAGCGTTTGCTCGCAGTGGTGGAGCAGCCGAAGACCAGCCGCTACATGAAGTGGATGAGCACCTTTAACGACGAGCTGAAGGGGCCGCTGTATTCCGACTTGTTCCGCGAACAAACCATGGGCGCGAATGCGACGGGTATCCTCGACACCTGGTTCAAACGCGCCAACGGTATCGGAATGGTCGACGCGCTGTTGTTGACCGATCAGATGACGTATTTGCCCAACGATCTGCTCGTGAAAGTCGACATCGCTACGATGGCTGTGTCGCTGGAAGCCCGTTCGCCTTTTCTAGACCATCACGTGATCGAATTTGCCGCGAGCTTGCCTCAGAACCTGAAGCTGCGACGACTAACCGGCAAGTATCTATTGAAGAAAGTGTTGCGCAAGCTGCTGCCCAGCGAAAACCTTACGCGCCGGAAAATGGGCTTCGGAGTGCCGATAGGTCACTGGTTTCGCGGCAAGATGCAGCCATTCCTGCGAGAAGTTGTACTTTCTGACAAGGCTTTACGGAGAGGTTTGTTCAAACCGGAAGCGGTGAAACATTTGGTTGACTCACACACGCGCGCCGAGCGCGATTATTCGCATCAGCTCTGGACTCTCTTGATGCTCGAACTGTGGTTCAACAGATTTATCGATCATTGAAGTAGCCACAAAAAACACAAAAGTGAGAAGACTGACTTTTGTGGTTCTTTGTGGCTTAACTCAGGAGGAAAAATTTGAAGGGTGTAGTGTTGGCCGGCGGTCTGGGAATGAGATTGCGCCCGCTTACCGCCATCACAAATAAGCATCTGCTGCCTGTTTACGACCAGCCCATGATCTATTACCCGATTCAGACGCTCGTGAATGCGGGGATCAACGACATCATGGTCGTGACTGGAGGAAATTCCGCCGGTGACTTCCTGCGTTTGTTGGGTAACGGCAAAGCCTTTGGTCTGAAACACCTGAACTACACGTACCAGGAAGGCGAGGGTGGTATCGCCGATGCGCTATCGCTCGTAGAACACTTCGCCAGCGGAGATGCAGTTTGCGTAGTCCTGGGTGACAACATCATTCAGGGAAACATACTTAGTGCGGTTGAGGCTTACGGGCAACAGGGGACGGGTGCAAAGATCCTGTTGAAGAAGGTTAAGGACCCGCAGCGCTTTGGAGTACCACGTCTCGACGGCAATCGCGTACTTCGCATCGACGAAAAGCCGTCTGCGCCACAATCAGACTACGCAGTGATTGGCGTGTACATGTACGATTCGAGGGTTTACGACATCATTCGATCCCTCAAGCCGTCAGGCCGAGGTGAACTCGAAATCACCGACGTGAACAATGCCTACATCGCGCGTGACGCAATGACCTGGGAGGAACTTAAAGGCTGGTGGACCGACGCCGGAACGTTTGAAAGTCTTTTACACGCCTCAAATCTGGTAGCGCAAACAGGCGCCAACCTGATGTCGCTGGCGCCCGAAGAGATGGCGGCCACGGATTGAAGCTCGCTTTTTTGTGATGCCTCGCACTACAAAAGTAATTCGGATCATCGCTCGGTTGAATGTGGGTGGACCAGCAAAGCACGTCGTTTGGTTATCGAGAGGTTTACAGGAAGCAGGCTTCGATACGCTGTTGGTGGCCGGCACGGTTCCAGAGGGAGAAGAGGATATGAGTTACTTCGCGGACGAAGCGGGCGTAACACCGCTTTACATCCGCGAGATGAGTCGCGAGATCTCATTGAAAGATGGGATCACCGTTTGGAAATTGTTTCGACTTTTTCTCCGTGAGCGGCCCGACATCATCCACACTCACACCGCCAAAGCAGGAACGGTCGGAAGGACTGCCGGTTTGTTATATCGCTGGTTGACGCCGGGAATATTCTTAGGCAAGCCGCGCCGCTGTAGGTTTGTACATACGTATCACGGTCACGTTTTTCATAGTTATTACGGTCGCACGCGCACGTGCCTCTTTCTCGCGATCGAAAGACTGTTAGCCAGGCTGGTTACGGATCGGCTGATCGTGGTCAGCAAACAACAGGGTACTGAGATTGGCGAGAGGTTTCGTGTCGGTCGTAGTGGGCAGATTAAGGTGATTCCGTTGGGACTGGATCTCGGCCTCTTTGCCGACCATGCAGGGCGGCGCATGAAGTTTCGCCACGAACTCTGTATTCCTGACGATGCGATTCTGATCGGCATTGTGGGGCGTTTGACAGAGATCAAGAACCATCGGATGTTTCTGAACATCGTGGCGCGCTTGAAGGAGATCGATCCAGCGTTCCGGCGGCAAGGTGCGGTACGTTTCATCGTTATCGGCGACGGTTCGTTGCGCGCGGCACTCGAGCAGCAAAAGCAGGCATTGGGCCTCGAGAAAGATGTAATCTTTGTCGGCGGTCGCAAGGATCCGGAGTACTTTTATCCGGCGCTAGATGTGGTAGCGCTGACATCTCTGAACGAAGGTACGCCGTTGACGCTCATCGAGGCGATGGCGAACTCGCGACCCGTGGTGGCTACGCGCGTTGGGGGCGTGGTCGATCTGCTGGGTGAAGTTATCGAAGATGGACCATACCAGGTTTGCCGACGCGGTCTGAGTGTTCCGCCCGGCGACGAAGAGGCCTTTGTGGCGGCGTTAAGCCGGATAATTCGCGACCGATCGCTGCGCGAGGAACTAGGCGAACGTGGTCTGGAGTTTGTAGAGGTAAACTATTCCAAGGAACGTTTGTTCGAAGACATCAAAGACTTATATTTCGACTTGACCCACAAGAATGCACAAAAGGCACAAGATGTTATTTGTGCGTCTTGAGATGACTTGATCTTCTTTTGTGGCTGGAGGTAACGGTTGCGAGTACTTATCACAGGCGGAGCTGGTTTCATCGGATCTCATTTGAGCGACGCTTATATTCAGCGTGGCGATGAGGTTTTTGTTATCGACGACCTATCGACCGGCACCATCGAAAACATTCAACACCTCAAACAGCACCCACGTTTTCATTACACGATAGATACCGTTCACAATCATCCGGTTACGGCTGAGCTGGTCGATCAGTGCGACGTCATCTTTCACCTCGCGGCGGCAGTAGGTGTGAAGCTTATTGTCGAGAGTCCGGTGCGCACGATTGAAACCAACGTGCGTGGCACTGAAGTGGTCTTGTCACTGGCCAACAAAAAGAAAAAGAAAGTTCTGATTGCTTCAACGTCGGAGGTCTATGGTCTGAGCAGCGACGTGCCGTTTCGCGAAGATGGCAATCTAGTGATGGGCGCCACGACAAAAGGACGCTGGAGTTACGCTTGTTCGAAGGCCATCGACGAGTTTCTCGCCCTCGCTTACTGGCGTGAAAAGAAACTTCCCACCATCGTGGTGCGACTCTTCAATACCGTTGGTCCAAGACAGACCGGCCAATACGGAATGGTTATTCCGACGTTTGTGAAACAAGCGCTGGCCGGCAGGCCGATTACTGTCTATGGCGACGGAAAACAGAGCCGCTGTTTTGGTTACGTTGGCGACGTGGTTGGCGCGCTGGTGAAACTGATGGAGCATCCCGGCGCCGTCGGACAGGTTTTCAATATCGGCTCAAATACGGAGATTTCAATACTTGACCTGGCAGAGCGCGTGAAGCAGCTCACCCAGTCAGACTCCGAAATAGTTTTCGTTCCCTACGACGAGGCTTACGAAGAAGGATTTGAAGATATGCCACGACGAGTGCCTGACATCTCGAAAGTCAGCGAAACCGTCGGTTTTCATCCTGAAATGAGTCTCGATGGGATTCTGGAACACGTTATCGATTACCAGATCGGCCGTCGGCGCGCCGCCGGCGACTGAGTTCATTGCCGATTGCCAATTGCCGATTGCCAATTATCGTGGCGATGGGAGTCTGAATCAGCAATTGGCAATCGGCATTCGGCAATCTACAATGCCTTACCAACATGCCCTTTAGCCCGCGCACGCTGCTGGCCGTTGCCGCATCATTCTGTTTAGCGCTGATACTGACACCTTTGGTGCGGGCGCTTGCACGTCGCTACGGCTTTGTCGCTGTTCCAAAAACCGACCGCTGGCACAAGAAACCCACCGCGATGTTGGGCGGTGTTGCGATTTGGCTTTCCGTTGTCGTCACGACACTCATCTTCTCGCCTGCGATCACCTACGGAAAACTGATCCTGCTGACAAGTACCTTTCTGTTTATCGTCGGGTTGATTGACGACGTCATACACGTCAAGCCCTATCAGAAACTGATCGGACAAATCCTCGGATCTGCATTCGTCGTCTATTACGGGCTCACCCTGCCATGGACCGGCTCAGTAATCATAAACATGGCGCTGGCTATCTTTTGGTTGATTGGCATCACCAACGCAATCAATCTCCTCGACAACATGGACGGCCTGGCTTCCGGTATTGCGATCGTCGCGGCCGGATTCCTGGCGCTCAGTTTTGTGAACAGCGGTCAGTTTACAGAAGCGTTGGTACTGCTGATCTTTGCAGGCGCGCTGCTTGGATTTCTCGTCTACAACTCGAACCCCGCGTCGATCTTCATGGGCGATTCCGGTTCGATGTTCGTCGGGTTTTTCCTTGCGAGTTCAGCACTGATGAACGTGAGCGGCGGACGATCGCGAAGTTTCCTGCCTGTGCTTGCAGTGCCGATTCTCGTTCTCTTCATCCCGATCTTCGATACGACTTTCGTCACCGTGCTGCGCAAGCTCTCCGGTCGCGCAGCTTCGCAGGGTGGACGCGATCACACGTCGCATCGATTGGTTGCACTCGGGATGTCGGAACGACATGCGGTTTGGATGCTCTGGGGATTTGCGGCTCTTTCAGGCGTGCTGGCGATTCTGGTGCAGCGAGCGCGACTGGACGTGAGTCTCGCTGCAATTGCGGGTTTCACGATCGTGCTCACGCTCGTCGGTGTTTATCTCGCCGGCGTCAAAGTCTACGACGAGAGCGAAGAGGCACTGGCGCTCAAAGACAAGCCACTGTATACGTTTCTTGTCGATGTTTCATACAAGCGCCGCATCTTCGAAGTGCTTCTGGACGTGGTGCTGATCATCCTGTCGTACTGGGCTTCATACGCAATCAATTTCCCACCTGACAGCGGCGCCTGGAAACTTTTTATTCGCTCGTTGCCCGTGCTTGTGTTTGTGAGAATGTCAGCGTTTCTGGCGATGGGTGTTTACAGAGGACTCTGGCGATACACGAGCATGAGCGACCTGATCGTGTTTGGGAAAGCCGTGGTACTGAGCTCAGTCGGCAGTTTGCTGGTGTTGCTGTTTGCGTTTCGCTTTGAAGGTTTTTCACGCAAGGTATTCATAATCGATGCGGTGTTGATGTTTCTGTTTCTGACCGGCAGTCGTATGGCTTTCAGGGTCTTCAGGCAAATTTTGCCGGCGGTCGGTAAACATGGCGGGCGACGGGTGTTGATTTACGGAGCGGGCGACGCGGGTGAACTTCTGTTGCGAGAGCTGCGAAACAATCGGGAACTCCAGTTGGCTCCGGTCGGTTTTCTCGACGACGATCCGGCGAAGAGCGGGAAAGTGATTCACGGTCTGCGCGTCTTTGGGGGCAATGGCGACCTGGGGACGGTCTGTTCTCAGCATGAGATCGACGAAGTGGTCATTTCGAGTATGAAGATGACTGAGGAACGAATTCAGGAAGTGCTGCGCATCTGCTCGGAAAGACAGATTACAGTGAGAAGGATGCGGATTACGGTGGAGGAACTGACGGGGCGCTAAACAATCACTCTGTTGCAACCTCTGTGTTCTCTGTGCCTCTGTGGTTGATTTTACTTCGAATTAGTTAACCACCGAGACACAGAAAACACAGAGGTCGCACAGAGTAAACCCGAACAGAAATGTCACAGGGAGTAATCAACGTTAACATCCGTAACCCCGTGCTCAGGGTGCTCCTGCTCCTGCTCGTGTTGGTTGCTGGTGTCTGGTCGTACTTTGTCGTGCGCTGGTACATCGGCAACACCATCGCCGAGTATTTCAATCCCGTCGAGGGCAGTCTCGACATCGCCCACACCGCCGCCTCGATGGCGCCAAACGATCCGCTGACCCACTGGCGCATTGGACAGATGTCACAAAGAAACCTGCCGCTGGATCAACAAGCACAAGCGGTCGCGGAATACGAAAAGGCTGTCAGTCTCTCTCCATACGACTATCGCTACTGGACGTCGTTGGGAACTGCTCACGAGCAGGCGGGCGATCCTGCCAAAGCTGAAGAAGCATTGAAGCGAGCAGTTGCGCTTGCTCCATCCTACTCTTTTCCGCACTGGTACCTCGGCAACCTGCTGCTTCGAAACGCTCGTTACGATGAAGCCTTTGCTGAGTTACGGCGCGCGAGTGAAGCGGATCCTGAATTCGAGCCGCAGCTTTTTAATTTAGTCTGGGCGGTTTACAGCGACGATCTCGAGGCTGTCAAGAATGCGGTTGGTCCAAGTACAGCCGTGCGGGCGAAGTTTGCACTCTATCTCGTCAATCGAAAGCAGTACGAAGATGGTTTGCGCTTGTGGAATACCATGAGCACTGACGAAAAGATGCGCAGCAAAAACAGTGGCGCCGAGATGATAAGAGTGCTGATAAACGAGTATCGATTTAATCAGGCACTTGAGGTTTGGAACGGCTTTTCCGATGAGAAGTACCGCACTGAAGCGGGTCGAATATTTGACGGTAGTTTTGAAGCGCTCGTCGAATATGGTCCTAACACCGTGTTCGGTTGGCAAATCAGCAATTCGCCTCAAGTACAGATCGGCATCGATCCGAACAGGAACCACAGCGGCTCGCGGAGTTTACGGTTGGTGTTTCAGGCACGTTCTGATCTGAATGGAACTATCATGTTTCAACTTGTGCCGGTGCAGCCAAATACAACATACGATTTTGAATGCTACCTGAGCACCGACAAACTCGAGACAGGTAGTGGCCCTCAAATTCAGATTGTTGATGCGATGAGCAACGCAGAACTGGTTGCCTCGCCGTCTGCTGCGGGTGGCACCAGTCAGTGGAAGCCAGTCAGCCTGTCGTTCAAGACCGGTGAGAAGACCGAAGCAGTGCTGCTCAAAATCATACGCGTATCTTGCGGTACTAAAGAGACGCCTGTTTGCCCTATTTTCGGTTCAGTTTGGTATGACGACTTCAGTCTCAAGCGAAGAAACTAGTCTGCTTGTAGCAGAGACCTCGAAGGACCTCGCGGTGCACGGCGCTCCGCAGCAGAATGCGGTTCGCGTTCGGCACACGCTCGCGAGCCGGTTTGCTTTTCTTGTGATCTGCCTTTCGATCGTACTGACCGCCCTTGCCTATGGCACTGTTCACTACTGGGCCCTCGCGTTGCTGAATCTTGGCGGTCTGACGATTCTCATCCTGTGGCTGTTGGACGCCTGGCGTCTGGGAAGTCTGCGGGTGAGTAGTAACCTGCTGCAACTCCCGCTACTGGGTGCTCTCGCGCTGGGGTTGTTTCAACTCTTGCCACTGCGTGCAGTCGCCCCCAGTGGCGCCACTGCGATCGGCCTGGCGAACAGCTTATCGCTCGATCCATATTCAACCAGGCTGGTGCTGGCTCAGCTTGGCACGCTACTCATCTACTTCGCCGCCACTTTGGTCTTTGTCGATACGCCCCATCGTCTGCGCCTGCTGGTGCGGACAATCATGATCTTTGGTTTCGGGCTGGCGATCTTTGGGTTGACGCAGTCGTTTACCAGTCCTAACAAAGTTTACTGGGTTCGCGAGCTCAGCCAGAGCACAGCCTTTGGCCCTTTCATCAATCGTCACCACTTCGCCGGTTACATGGAGCTCACGATTGCGTTGCCACTTGGTTTGCTCTTTTCCGGCGTTGTCGAGAAAGAGAGACGCGTACTCTATCTCTTTATCGCGGGACTGATGGGAGTGGCCCTCGTGATGACAACCTCGCGAGGCGGCATTATCAGTCTTGTTGCGGAGATCATGTTTCTTGTGGTCGTCACTGCGATCTGGCGCAAGCAGGATGAGCACCGCTCGCACCGGCAGGATGAGCACAACCATCGACACCGAGTGCAAAGGAGCAGGCTCAGTGATGCTGCCATTCGAATTGGTTTGGCGACGGCACTGCTGGTTGGCCTGTTTTTGGGTGTGGTTTTGTTGGGCGGTGAGTTTTCAATCAATCGCTTTATCGATAGTGTCAACACGGACGATCCGACCACCGGCCGCGCACACTTCTGGTCAGTGACACTGGAGATAATCAAAGCGCATCCCTATGTGGGAACTGGATTGGGTGCGTTTGGTGTGATTTATACGAAGTACGATACGCGCAATGGGTTATTTCGCCTGGAACAGGCCCACAACGACTATCTTCAGGTGCTTTCAGATGGCGGCATCATCGGTGCAGTCCTGGCGCTTGGTTTTGTTGTGTTGCTGTTTTATTTGGCACTTAAGCGGGCGAGATCGAAGGACGACTTCAGGCGCGGGGTTGCACTGGCGGGCTTGAGTGGATGTTTTGCAGTACTGGTGCATAGCTTTTTCGATTTTACGCTGCATACAACGTCAAACGCGCTGCTGTTTCTCGTGATGGCTGCGATTGCAACTCTTGATGGTCGTGTTGAAGAGCCGCCGCGACGCCGGCGGCGTAAAAGCAGGAGCAGTGAAGGCAGTAGTTCGGGATAAGGGGATTACTGGTTTGTCTTTCTCTGTGCAACCTCTGTGTTCTCTGTGCCTCTGTGGTTAGAGGAACGCACGATACAACAACCACCGAGTCACAGAGAACACAGAGGTTGCACAGAGAAAGACAAACCAGGGCACTATGGCATTCACTCCCGCCGTTGCGGGAGAAATCTTTCGTTAGTAGTATGATGCGCGCTAATTTTTATGGCCTCGGCGACTAAAGCCAAAACCCAAGACACCGCAATTTCGACGGAAGCTTCTTCGGTTCCAGGATTAATTCTGGCGGCAGTTTTACGTCACAACAAACAGGACGCCTTCAATCATCGCAGCGAGGGCAAGTGGCACAATGTCCCCGCGCCAACCTTCGTCGAGCGTGTTAAGAACGTGGCGCTCGGTTTGACTGCGATGGGTATTAGACCGGGAGATCGTGTCGCACTCCTTTCTGAGAACCGTCCGGAGTGGTCGATATCTGATCTTGCGATTCTGAGCCTCGGCGCGATCAACGTTCCCATCTATACGACCCAGGCGCTCGATCAGATCGATTACATTCTTTCCGATTCCGGCGCGCGCGCCATCTTCATTTCCACTCGTCGTCTCTACAAACACGCTCAACCGGTGCTTGCAAAAAGACCCCTGGAACGCTTGATCTTCTTCGAACCGGAAGTCGCGGAAGACGTTGAACGGGGGGTTGCATTCGAACAGTTGGAACAACACGGGCGCGAGTTGGCCGAACAACGTCCCGGAGCGTTCGAAGCTTATTTGCAAGCGGTCAGACCCGACGACCTGGCGACGATCATTTACACCTCGGGCACCACCGGTGAACCGAAGGGCGTGATGTTGACGCACAACAACTTCATGTCAAACGTGCAGTCCATCGCAGAAGGCCTGCCGATCATTGCGACTGATACAGCATTGTCAGTGTTGCCGTTGTCGCACATTTTTGAGCGAGACGGTTTCTATGTCTTCTGTTACTGCGGTGTGTCGGTTTACTACGCAGCCTCGTTCGACCAGGTCGGCGAGAACCTGCGTGAAGTTGCGCCGACAGTGATGACCGCAGTACCGCGGCTGTTTGAGAAGGTCTATCACCGCATCATCAAGAAGGGAATGGCGGAGAAGGGATTCAAGAAGTCGATCTTCATGAATTCGCTGTCAGTGGGTCAAAAATACGGCGAGCTCAAAGACAAGCGCAAATGGATACTGCCGCCTCTGGCCATCAGGCAAAAGCTCGCCAGCAAGCTGGTGTTTTCAAAATGGCGCGCTGGAGTCGGTGGCCGTTTGCGATACTTCGTTTCTGGCGGTGCGCCGCTTTCGCCGGCGTTGTCGTATTCATACCTCGCGGCGGGAATACCGATCTTGCAGGGCTACGGCGCGACTGAGACGTGTATCGTGTCGGCAAACAGGCCCGATAACAATCACGTCGGGTCAGTCGGGATACCTTTCGACGGTATCGAAATCAAGATCGCCGAAGATGGCGAGATTCTGGTTCGTGGGCCAAACGTGATGCGCGGTTACTATGGTCAACCGGAAGCGACGGCTGAAGTGTTGAAGGATGGCTGGTTCTACACGGGCGACGTCGGCTACATCGCGAAGAATGGTCATCTCTATATCACCGACCGTAAGAAGGATCTCTTCAAGCTGTCCAACGGTAAATACGTCGCGCCACAGTTGATCGAGAGTCTTTTGAAGGAAAGCGAGTTTGTCAGCCAGGTGGTTGTTGCCGGCGCTGGCCGAAAGCAGCCGGTGGCATTGATCGTTCCCGACTGGGAGAACCTCAACCAGGCGCTTGCTGATGCTGGTGAGAAGGCGCCAAAAGATCGCGTCGAACTGAGCAAGTTTCCACCCGCGATCAAGATCGTGCAGCAGGATATCGGAAAGCTTACCTCGCAACTGGTCGACTATGAACGTATACGACGAGTCGCTTTACTGCCGAAAGAGTTCACCATCGATGGTGGCGAACTCACACCCACACTCAAAGTCAAACGCAACGTCATCGACGAACGCTACGGCGGCCTAATCGAAGAACTCTACTCGTAGCCACAAAAGGGAACAAAGTCACAAAAGAAAAAGCACTTCGTTTTTGTGTTTTTTGGGCTTCTTTGTGAAAAGGATCGATTCGGCCAGAATACGGAGATTCATCGGGATATCAGGCGTTTTTTGAGGTGCGTTGACCAGGGGTTGATGGTGCGCCAGCAGCGGCAGTTCGGCGTTACAAAAGTCGCAGACTTTGAGGTGCTCTGTGACGATCATTTCAGCTTCGGCCGAGAGCGTTCGAGACTGAAAAGAGACCAGCGTGGCTGAAGGAGGGCACGCGGCAGTCTTCAGAAATGGGATTGTTGGTTTTGAAGCCTTCATTCCATCTTCCCTGAGGTTTCAACGTAACAAAATACACAATCCCCCTCTTCTTCCAGAGCTTTTCCGGCTTTTTCCTAAGTATTTTGCCGCCTCCCTCAAATGTAAAAAGATGTTGCTCGTTCTTTAAACTGATGTTACCATGACCCTCGTCAGTCAGGGCCAGATCGGCTATCTGACGAATCTCCAGGAGCACCACCGCTATCCCGCGGTAAAAAATCGGGCTAAAAAACGAACTTTTCAAACAGCTTATTGTCGGCTGGTACTTTCAGTTTCTATGCCGAAGTAACGGACGCACCCAACCCATCCGGACTCACCTCTTGTCACAGCCAATACGGCAAATGCAGTCCGCCAGACAATCAAGCACATAAAAACTAAGGGTAAAGACCCCACCTGAATTCTCAGATACGAAACTCCCAGATGAAGTAGGGCCACCACGGACAATCCTGTGAAATCCATAAGTGAAGATCCTGAAAAGACAGCGGACCTTAAGCCGGGCGAACCCCGCCCGACGCCACGAGAACGCCGCAACGACCGGCCGGGAAGACAAGCGAAATGGGTGGAAAGCCTTCGGTCCTCAGACGTCAACCGTCTTTGGACTGACTTACACCGCATCGTTTCCCATCATCCACTGGTCAGAGCCTCGCGCAGCGCCGGCCTTTTGGTTGAAGAAGGCGTGGGCGCCGCCTATACCGACCTCACGCAGGAACTGTTTGTCCAACTGCTGAGCAAGAACCGTTTCGAACACTACCTCGAAACGGAAATGACCGACTACGAGATCGAGTGTGAGATCAGCCAGATCGAGCTCACGAACCTGCTGACGGCTGAACTTCGCAAACGCCACCCCGAAAGTTATCGCCTCGCCCGCCGTATCTCGACCCTGATTCAATCGAGCCCGAACTTCAGGCGTTTTGATTCGAGTGGCATGGACGACGAACCACACCGCCGTCTTGCAGATCGTGTTTATGGCTTGAGTGAGTGGAAAGACGCCAAACCGCGTCGTGGCGCACATGAAGTCGAGCAGCGAGTGCAGATCATTGCGGTACGGCAACGTGATACGCGCATGGTTGGTTGTACGGGTGATTCTCAAATCGTAATCAGTAATGCTGATCTCGAGGATTTGATCGTCTCGGTGCTGGACGCAGTTGATTCACCTGTAGACGTTCGAACCTTGCGCAGTCTTGTGATGTCGCGCCTGCCGGTGATGGACATTTATCTCGTTCCACTCGACGGTGACGACAGTGACAATGAAAACAGCAACAGCTACGAGCCGGTGGACAAGCGCGAGAATCCGGAAGAAGGATTATTGCGCCGTGAGTCTGAGAGGGAAGCAGCGGGGTTTGTCGATCAGTTTCTGGCGAGCCTGAACGAGGCGGTACGCGGGAAAGTGAAGCAGTACAACCGCATTATCGGCGTGCTCTGGTACTGTTATTTGAGTCCCGATCACGCGACGCAATTGGAAGTCGCAGCAGTATTGGGTGTTTCTGATTCACTGGTTTCCGACTATCGACGCCGAATCGAACAGGAGTTGCGGGCGTTGTCGTTTACAGAGGTTGAAGAGGCGAAGCAGTTCGAGCTGGCACTCAGGAACCGCGTGAAGGAGATGGTGGAAAAAGACTTGGACTCTGTTTGTATTTAAGTGTGAAATTGGCGACGAGCCAGGTTGGGAGCTGCCGCGCCAAAAGGCGCTCGCAGCTTCTTTTGCTTTTGGCCGATACGTACGTAGAATGACTTTGCGCGAACTTGATCGCTGACAAACTTTGTTTCAAAAGTGGATATACACCTGGATCGGTCAGTATCGGGAGCAGTAGCGACTGGGTCGTAATCAGAATGCGATATTTCCCTGGCAATTTTTAACCCCTATGGTTTGACCCGGTCCGGTACTGACCCAAGAATGATTCAGATTTTGAGGCAAAGCCTCGCTGACACTTTATCGAATGCCATTTACTCCCGAATTTTCGGACTACCCCTCTCTACGCCGTTCCAAAACGCGCACACCTGTCGAGGACGAATCAATAGCGACGTGGCGCAAAGGAACTAAAGAAGATCGACCGCCGGAAAAGGTAGAAACCACCGAGGCAACACGCCCGCCTGCCCAGGCAATTGAGACAAAGTTGTCCAGCATTCTAAAGCGCGGGCATGCACTCTCTTTCGCTGGACTGTTTCTTTTTACGGTAGTGCTCTACTTTCGTCCGTATGAACTGAGCCCATTTCTCAGTTGGACGTCGAATGCTGCATTTGTAATCGCTCTTCTTACCGTCCTCATCTTTGTTCCTACACAGCTCGGTTTAGAGAACACAATTACGACTCGGCCGATTGAGCTCAAGTTCTTATTTTTTCTGGTGATAGCGGCCTTGTTATCAATCGTCTTTGCGTTGGATTCATTGCGAGCGTGGAACAGATTTACAGAGTACCTCAAAGTAGTGTTGATGTTTGTGGTGATGATAAACGTGGTTCGTACGAAATCACGTTTAAAGGCAATGCTGATCCTGGGCTTGGTTGCGAGTATTTTTTTCAGTGTGTCGGCAATCAATGATTATCGTCTTGGCAATCTGATTGTTGGTGGCGAGCGAGTCAGAGGTGTAGTGGGTGGCATGTTTCAAAACCCAAATGATCTGGCGCTCCACCTGGTAACGATGATCCCGATTGCTGGTGCATTGTTTCTCGCGACGCGAAATTTATTGTCGAAGTTGTTCTACGCAGCAACAGCCATAGCGCTGGTAGCCGGCGTCGTTGTCACCTTTTCGCGAGGAGGATTCCTCGGCCTGGCTGTCACGCTGGCGGTGTTTTTCGCCAAGGTTACGCGTGGTAGCAAGATCATCTTTGTTGGTGTGATATTGGCGGCTGCGCTCGCGTTGGTCGTGTTTGCCCCGGGTGGTTATGGTAATCGCATATCGAATCTGAGTGACCCTTCTGCGATCAATCGTCAGGACGATTTAAAACGATCGATTTACCTGACGATTCGACACCCACTGTTCGGAGTGGGTATGGATAATTTCATTATTTATTCAAACCATGGATTAGCCACACACAATGCCTACACGCAGGTTTCGTCTGAATTGGGAGTTTTGGCCGGCGCTTGTTATCTGCTTTTTCTGTTTTTCTCAGTCAAGAAGACACGGCAGGTACAAAAGCAGCTAGACGAAGTTATGCCGAGGCCGTGGGAGTATTACCTTGCCATCGGTATACAAGCGAGTTTGATTGGTTATATGGTTTCGAGCTTTTTTGCCTCGGTCGCTTTCCTTTGGTATGTCTACTACTTGGTAGGTTATGCGATTTGTCTACGCCGGATTTATGAAGCCTCGGATGCTCACCTTAGTAGAACGACACTGTGATGAACGACAGAATCCAAAGAGTTGTAGAAAGCACCCAATCTCCGGAAGTGAGTGTAATAATCCCTGCATACAAGGTCGCGGGATTTATTAAGGAGACTATTGAATCGGTTCTTGCCCAGACATTTTCCAATCACGAGATCCTTGTCATCAACGATGGTTCCCCCGACACGCCTGAACTCGAGAATGTTCTTGCTCCATACCAGGACAAGATTCGATACGTAAAACAGGAAAACAAAGGTGCCGGGGCGGCAAGGAATGCCGGTTTGCGGTTGGCGCGGGGGCAGTACGTCGCATTTCTTGATGGCGATGATGCCTGGTATCCACTCTTTCTGGAGAAACAGCTGGAGCTGATTAAATCGAACGGAGGTTATGACCTGGTTTATGCGAACGCCCTGTTCGTTGGAAGTTCAGTTTGGATGGGTAAGACCTACATGGATCGAGATCCATCAAACGGTCCAGCGACTCTCGAAGCACTGATTGGCGAACGCTGTCATGTCATCACTTCAGGCGTGTTAGCACATCGTGAGCCTATTATCGAAGTTGGCCTTTTCGATGAGAGTCTCCGCAACTCTCAGGATTTTGATTTGTGGGTGAGAATTGCTAAACGTCCTGATGCACGTCTTAATTATCAAAGAACCGTTTTGCTGAGACACAGGATCCACGCTGGTAGTTTGGCTTCTGACGGAATCAAGTCGGTCGAAGGCGAACTCAAGGTTCTAAATAAAGTTCGAAAATGGCAGGACCTGACGGCCAGCGAACGAACAACGTTGGAAGCAACCATCGCGTTACGCAACGCCAGCGTGGAGGTCGACCGAGGTAAGCGATCGTTGCTGCAGGGAAAATTCGATCTGGCTGCAAACTCTTTTCGTTTTGCCAATGACTATTACAGGAGTTGGAAGCTTGGTTTGGTTTTGGCATGGTTACGCGTTGCCCCAAACTTTCTGAGATGGTGTTACAAGATGCGTGGCTTCTAGCGTCTTTGTTGACGACAGGCTCACGCAATTCGCACTGATAGTTTTGAGTATTGACCCGCCATATGATTGTAGTTCAAGTCGAACGCCTTCGATTTCTATTAAAGTTCCGGAGGGCCCACCATCACGCAGACATTTTCAGTATTCATTAGTGCATTGCGATGAATAAAAATTTTCGGACAGAGCACCTGAAAATCAATTTGAGCGGGCGGGCCGCACGGGGTGGCGCTGTGGCGATTGCCAGCCAGGGATTGAAATTCTTCATCACTCTCGCGGCCACATCGGTGATGGCGAGATTGTTGACACCTCAGGACTATGGACTAGTCGGAATGGTAGCGGTGGTGACGGGATTTGTTTCAATGTACAAAGATCTCGGGCTCTCCGCTGCTACGATTCAAAAGAGCGAGATCAGTGCAGAGCAGATAAGCACACTATTTTGGCTCAACTTAGTTTTGAGTTTAGCAATTGCAGTTGTGACTATAGCTATCGCTCCATTGGTAGCGTGGTTTTACGGTGATCCCAGACTAACTTTGATCACCATTATCACCGCCACTGGGTTTCTAATCAGCGGTCTGGCCGTGCAGCACGAAGCGTTATTGAGAAGGCAGATGCGCTATCTTGCGCTGGCTTCAATCGGTATTACCGCTGTTGTCGTCGGGTATGTCGTTGGAATCTTCATGGCGTGGCGTGGATTCAGCTATTGGGCACTGGTCGGAAGTCAACTCGGAGTAATCATCACTACTACATTAATGACACTGTTGTTTTGTCGATGGATGCCGGGACTGCCTAAACGCGGGGCAGGAGTTGGGTCGATGATTCGCTTCGGTGGGAATCTAACCGGATTTACGACTATCAATTACTTTTCTAGAAACCTTGATAACTTGTTAGTTGGTCGTTTTGCGGGGGCTCAACAGCTCGGTCTTTACTCGCGAGCCTATCAATTAATGGCATTACCAATGGATCAAATAAACGAACCGATTACGTCGGTTGCGGTTCCATCGTTGAGCCGGTTGATAGATTCACCTGAGAGCTATCGTCGAGCATATTTGCGGATGCTCGAAAAGATTGCGATGCTCACGATGCCTACAGTAGTGCTAATGATTGTTACCTCCGACTGGATTATTCGCATTTTTCTCGGACCGCAGTGGGGCGGAGCCGCTCGGATATTTGTCATTCTTGGCTTCTCTGCGATCATTCAGCCGATCGCAAATACAACCGGTTGGTTATTAATCAGCCAGGGTCGTACGCATTACCTGTTGAAGTGGGGACTAATCAGCGGGCCAATTATCATCACTTCATTTTTGATAGGACTACCGTGGGGCGCCGTCGGAGTTGCGGCGTCGTACGCCTGCGCAAGGGTGTTCATAGTCGATCCATTGTTGTACTGGTTTGTCGGACGTGAAGGACCAGTGAGGACAGTTGATTTTTATAAAACGATGACTCCATTTGTAATCTCTTCCTTGTGCGCCCTTCTGGCCGGAGTTGCGTTTAGAAAGTGGAGCACGCTTGACAGTGGATTCTGGACGATCGTCATCTGTTTCTTCATTACCGCAGTTACAACTTTTCTGGTTCTTGCCATCATACCTGCGGGGCGAGCAGCGCTATACGATGTGAAGAATTCCACCCTGCTGCTGGTTGGAAGAACACACCGAGTGTCTGTTCATTCCTGATGATCAATAGTGAACAAAATGCCGCTTCAGAAATTGTTACCTAAATGGCTTAAACAGCCTGTCAAAAAGGCGATGTTGGACCAGCAACTGCGTCGCGCCATAAAGGACATATCGCGACTGGAACCTCGTCAGGCGCCGAATCGTCGGCTTCTATCCAACCTGATCGAGGGTTGGAGCAATGACGGGTTTGTGGCGAATCTGGAATATCTCGATACCGTTGCGGCATACGCGTCCAAGACGCATGGCCCGATTTTGGAATGTGGTTCAGGTGTAACCACCATCTTGCTTGGAATCTTATGCACGCCACTAAAGATTGACGTCTGGACTCTCGAACACTCGCCCGAATGGCAAAAGCGTCTGGTGCGTGTACTCGAGAGCAATCATATTTCTGGCGCCCGCGTCTGTTCGTCGCCACTTGTCGAGTACGGTGAGTTCCTCTGGTACGATACTCCGTCAGACGCAATGCCGAAGGCATTTTCACTGGTAGTTTGTGATGGCCCGCCGGGGCAAACCAAAGGTGGCCGGTATGGGTTGTTGCCGGTTATGGGCGAGCGTCTTCCTTCAGGGTCTGTGATTTTGCTCGATGATGCCGACCGGCCGGGTGAACTTGAATTGATAAAGCGCTGGGAAAGTGAATTTGGGTTTGAAACTCAGATCATCGGTGAAAAACACAGATTTGCCGTGATGAAGCGAGTTTGAGTACGTGGTTGCGAGTGAGCCTTCATTGCGGTCGGGACGCGCCAAGATAAATGTGTGGTATAGCCGGATTCATTGACCTCTGGGACGCGAGCGGGCGAGCGGTTGAAGACCGAGCTCAGATACTCGACCGCATGTGCCGCGTGATCCGGCATCGTGGTCCGGACGATCAGGGTGTAATGCTGGAGCCGGGAGTTGCGCTTGGCATGCGACGGCTCTCTATTATCGACCTCGCGGGCGGGCACCAACCGATCTCCGGTGAAGACGGTTCAGTCACCATCGTCTTTAACGGCGAGATCTACAACTTCCTCGAACTGAAACGGGATCTCGAAGCCTACGGGCACAAGTTCAAAACGAATTCCGACACTGAAACAATCGTTCACGGTTACGAGGAATTTGGTGCTGAATGTTTGAAACACCTGCGCGGCATGTTTGTCTTCGCGATCTGGGACAACAAAGCGCGATGCCTATTCGTCGCACGCGACCGCGTAGGAAAGAAGCCGCTCTATTACACCACTACGCCAAACGGAACTTTCGTTTTTGGCTCCGAGCTGAAGTCACTGCTGGAACACCCCGACGTCGTGCGCGAACTCGATCCGCAGGCTCTCGATGCTTATCTTACTTTGGGTTACGTGCCCGATCCGCTCAGTATTTTCCGTCACATTTATAAGTTGCCGCCGGGCCATTACCTGACACTCTCTGGAGGCACAATTTCAGTAAAGCAGTACTGGGAGTTTGACTTCCGCCACGAGGAGAGTCGATCGGAAGAAGACTATCTTGCGGAGTTGCGGACTTTGCTCGACGAGTCTGTGCGCCTGCGTTTGATCTCAGACGTACCGCTCGGGGCATTTCTGTCGGGTGGAATCGACTCCAGCACAGTGGTGGCTCTGATGGCTCGGCACATGGGCCAACCTGTCAAGACTTTTTCGATCGGTTTCCACGAGGATAGTTACAATGAACTGAGGTACGCGCGTCTGACCGCTGAAAAATTCGGCACCGATCATCACGAGTTCTTTGTTACACCTGACATCTGTTCGATCGTTGACGAACTAGCCTGGCATTTCGATGAACCATTTGCGGACTCTTCGGCGCTTCCGACCTACATGGTGTCAAAGCTCGCACGCGATTACGTCACCGTCGTTCTTTCAGGCGATGGTGGCGACGAACTGTTTGCGGGTTACACGAGATACGTGGTCGATCGGAAACGGGAAGGCTTCGCTCTATTGCCAAAACCGTTTCGCGAGCGCGTCATGCGCCCTCTGAGCCTGCGACTCCCACATGCCACCTGGGGACGAAATTACCTGCACAACGTCTCCCTCGATCCAATCGCACGATATCTTGATAGTGTTTCCATTTTCAGTAGTCTGAACCGAAAGTCTCTGTACACTACTGGTTTTTCTCGACAACTGAAACACGGGAGTTACGCGTCGAGGCTGTTTCAACAACTGGTTGGCGAGATCGAAAGTGATGAGCCGCTCGACTCTCTTCTTTATATCGATAGCAAGACTTACTTGCCTGGCGACATTCTGGTGAAAGTGGATCGGATGAGCATGGCTGTTTCGTTGGAAGCCCGAGCGCCACTCCTTGATCATAAATTGATTGCCTTTGTCACCGGCATTCCCGCGTCGCTCAAGCTGGCCGGCTTTGAAACCAAGCATCTTTTAAAGAAGGCAGTTGAGGATTTAATTCCAGCAGAGATCTTGCACCGGCCCAAGCAGGGTTTCGGCGTGCCGATTCAGGAATGGATCAACCGGGAGCTGCGATCGAGACTCCGCGAAACTCTAACGGAACCGCGGACACGCCAACGAGGTTACATTGATGCTCATTACGTTGATGTGCTGCTCGACGAACACGAGCGTGGTCGGCGTGACCATTCGATGGGACTCTGGGCCCTGTTTATGCTTGAGTTGTGGAACCGCCAGTTTCTTGATCAACAGAATGACGCACACATGCCACCCACGAACGCTGGAATGGATGTCAACGCGGTTCTAACCTCGGCGGAGCGCTAAGTTTGAAGCCTGCTGTTCTGCAACTGATCGATAGTTTTCATCAAGGTGGGTCGGAGCGCCAGGCGTTGCAGTTGACCCGACTATTGGCGGAAAGCGATAGGTTCAAAGTTCATCTCGCCTGCCTCAGCCCGGAGGGATCTTTGCGCACGACGATCAACGATCTGAACCTCGGCGAAATTCCTTCCTTTCCACTCAATAGCTTTTACGATGCAAACGCCGTCAAACAACTGCGACGCCTGGTGCAGTGGCTGAAGTCGTCGCAGATTCAAGTCATTCACACACACGATTTCTATACCAACGTCTTTGGAATGGCGGCGGGCGCCTTCGCCCGTTTACCCGTTCGTGTGGCCTCGATGCGTGAAACAGCGGGCATGCGTAGCCCGGCGCAGAAAAAAGTTCAGCAAATGGCTTACTCGCTCGCTCATCAGATCGTGGCGAATTCTGAAGCGGTGAGAAGTACGCTGATTACTGAAGGGATTGCCGCGGACAAGATCACTGTTGTTTACAACGGTCTCGATGTGGCACGACTGGTCCCGCAGGCGTCATCGCGAGCTGAGGCACTCTCGCTACTCGGCGTAGACATAGACGAAAACCGGCGCTTCATCTCGATCGTCGCAAACATGCGTCACGAAGTTAAAGATTACCCAATGCTCCTGCGTGCTGCGCGACAGGTTCTGAAAGCGGAACCCGAAGCCGCATTTCTACTCGCAGGTGAAGGCGAACTGACTGACTCTCTGCGCGCCCTCGCGGCTGAGCTTGGCATTCAGAACTCGACCTTTTTCCTGGGACGCTGCGAGCGAGTGGCCGACTTGCTGGGTATTTCGGAAATCTGCGTTCTAAGTTCGAAAGCTGAGGGTTTTTCGAACTCTATTCTTGAATATATGGCCGCCGGAAGACCGGTTGTCGTGACAAATGTTGGCGGGGCCGCAGAATTAGTCAGCGAAGGTGAGACGGGTTATCTTGTTTCCTCAGGAGACGATACGGAGATGGCGGCGCGACTGATCTCGCTGTTGCGCGATCCGGATCGAGGAAGGCGGATGGGCGAGAACGGCGAGCGTTTGGTGAAAGAAAAATTTTCCTGCGCAGCCCAGTTAGCACGAACAGAGAGTCTTTACGAGCGATTATTACATGATTGAATTCTTCTCTGTTACACAGAGAAAGAAAAGATATAGCGCGTTCCTTTTTTTAGATAAATCCTGAGCATGGCCGAAAACGCAGAAACTCAGAAGCGCTTGAGAGTGCTGATTGTCGCACCGTCGTTCGACATTCTCGGCGGCCAGTCGGTGCAGGCAGCGCGGCTCGCCGATCGTTTGCGAGAAGAACCTTCACTGCAAGTCGGGTTCCTGCCGATCAATCCACGCCTGCCTGGTCCATTGAGATTTCTGCAACGGATCAAGTATGTCCGAACCGTTGTTACTTCGATCGCTTACGTATTGAGCCTGCTGGCGCGTGTTTACAGGTACGACGTGATTCATGTTTTTTCCGCGTCGTATGTTTCTTTTGTGCTCGCGCCGACTCCGGCGATTTTGATCGGAAAACTTTACCGGCGAAAGGTTTTACTCAATTACCACAGTGGCGAGGCTGAAGATCACTTGCAGCGCTGGCGTCGCACTGCAATTCCGACGATTAAACTTGCCGACACGTTGATCGTTCCTTCAGAGTACCTTGTGCGCGTTTTCGATCAGTTTGGTCTAACGGCTCATGCAATCTACAACCTCGTAGACACTGGCAAGCTGCGGTTTCGCGATCGAATACCGTTGCGTCCAGTGTTTCTTTCGAATCGGAATCTCGAAGTTCATTACGGAGTTGACCGCATTCTACGTGCCTTCAAAATCGTTCAGGAAAGATTTCCGGAAAGTGCGTTGGAGGTCGTCGGAGACGGCAGCCAAAGGGGTGTGCTCGAATCACTGGCGCAGGAACTCCAGCTACGAAATACAATATTTCGCGGACAGATTAATCCGAATCTGATAGCGGATGTCTATGACGCTGCTGACGTCTACCTGAATGCTTCGGAGATCGACAATCAACCGCTTTCGATTCTGGAGGCATTTGCCTGCGGGTTGCCGATCGTGACCACTGATGCCGGTGGCATCCCTGACATGGTTAGCCATGAGAAAACAGGCATCGTGATACCGCGTGGTGATTACGTGCAACTGGCGGAACGAGCGATTTGGCTTTTGCAAAACCAATCCGAAACGAAGCAGATGATCGAGCGCGCGCGGCAGGAGTGTTTGAAATACAGTTGGGACGCTGTGCGCGACCAGTGGCTAAGTGTTTACTTCGGTCTGGCATCCGCGTTCATCCGCGAAAACCTGCGGCTAAAAACCCTTGAAGAGTAAGCTTCGAAAACTTCGCGAGAGTAGTTTTGACGAGCTGCGAGTGCGTGGCTTTCAGGCTTTGTCGGCCTTCGCCGAGCGCCGCGGTTTATCGAGTCGCGGCAGGTTGATGTCTGACGCGATATTTTGGCGTTTGCTTGCCTCTAATCACTCGTCAGCTTCGGGGTTTCTCAATCACTTTCGCGAGCGAAGCGGGCCCGGGTTTTTCCCTGCCTTCGACAATCGCGACAACACAATCGCCGAATTCAAACGCAGATGGCCCAACTCAGTTGAAGAGATAGTCGGGCGAGCTGATCGCATCACGACTGGTCATTTCGATCTCCTCGGTCTGCGACAGCTCAGCTTCGGTGATCCGATTGACTGGCATCTTGAACCGCTGGCCGGCAAACGTGGACCCCTCGTTCATTGGAGCAGTTTGAACTTTCTCAACGCGGAGCTTTTTGGCGACAAAAAGATCACCTGGGAGCTCAATCGCCACCAGTACTTCGCCATCCTTGGCCAGGCTTACTGGTTAACCGGCGACGAACGTTATGCCGAAACATTCGCGAACCATATCAACTCGTGGTTCGCAGAGAATCCGCCAAAACTCGGAATCAATTGGGCCAGCAATCTGGAAGTCGCATTCCGATCGATATCGTGGACGTGGGCTTTATATTTCTTCAGACACTCTGGCGCGCTGACGGCGGAGACACTTCTGTCGATCGCAAAGTTTTTGTACCTCAACGCAATTCACCTGGAGACTTATCTCTCAACCTATTTCAGTCCAAACACACATTTAACTGGTGAAGCATTAGGACTCTTCTACCTCGGCACGTTATTCCCGGAATTCAAAGCCGCGGCGCGCTGGCGAACGACTGGATTGCGGATTCTTTTGGAACAACTCGAGCGACACGTACAAGCCGACGGCGTCTATTTTGAACAGTCGAGTTACTACCATCGTTACACGTCGGATTTCTACCTTCATTTGCGCATTCTGCTCGAAGCAAACAAAGAAGCAGTGCCAGCGCCACTCGATGAAAAACTGCAACAGCTGCTCGACTTTCTGATGTACATCACGCGCCCGGACGGCCGCACACCCCTCTTCGGCGATGATGATGGCGGCAGGTTGATGAAACTCGACAATCGTGCCTCAAACGATTTTCGGGCGACGCTCTCGACTGGAGCTGCGGTATTCAATCGTGGCGACTACAAGTTTGTTGCGCATGAGTCAGCGGAAGAAACCTTCTGGTTACTTGGCCCAACAGCTCTCGCAAACCTGGATCAGTTGCAGGCCAGCGAACCGGCAAGCCGGTCAAAAGCGTTTGCCGACAGTGGCTATTTCGTCATGCGTGATAACTGGAACGCGGAAGCAAATTATCTCTTCTTCGATTGCGGTCATCATGGCGCCGACAATTGTGGACACGCACATGCCGATGCACTCTCTTTTGAGCTGGCCGTCAATGGCCAGACGATGCTGATCGATCCGGGAACTTACACCTACACCGCTTCGAAGGAGCTACGCGACAGCTTTCGAGTTTCTTCAGCTCATAACACGTTAACGCTAGACGATCAGTCGTGGTCTGTTCCCGCCGGACCTTTTTCATGGCAGTCGATTGGTAACAGCCGGCCGATTGATTGGATCTCGAAAGAGCGTTTTGACTATATCTTCGCTTCACAGAACGCCGGCTCTGATGAAATCGCTATCGGACATTACCGCGAGATTTTGTTTTTGAAGAATGAGTACTGGGTAATTCGCGACTATATTAGTTCCTATGGCCCGCGCCGGATCAAGCTGTGGTTCCACTTCGACGCAGAGGTGGCGCCGCTGCGTGACAAGGAACACACCATTCGCATGATCCGGGAAAACGGTCATGGCGCGGGGTTGCAGGTAACGACTTTTGGCGAGCGAGGTGAGTGGCTTCGGGAATCGGGATGGGTTTCACATTGTTATGGAACCAGGGAAGCGAGCCCTTTGTGGGTTTTTTCCGCCGAATCGCATGGACCCGTCGAGCTGATTACGGTTATGGTTCCTGAGACGTTGGGTGCGACTTTTCGACCGGTCGTCCGGGAAATTGAGGCGCTGAATGGACGCGCTTTTGAAATCAACACAGAGAATAAACATGACGTTCTGATGTTAAGACGGGGCTGGGGTCTTCAGAATGGCCAGATGGAGACACCACGGTTTATTTCGGATTTTGATGTGGCGTGGGTGAGATTTGCGAACGAACGGGCGCGCAGTCCGGAAGAATTAGTGCTCATTGGCGGTGAGACAGTTGAACTCGATGGACGTATCCTGTTGAAATCTACCCGAACGATCGACTACCTGGTTGCGAGTAGTCTGGGCGATCGGTTTCGGGTTGAAACAAACGAGGGCGAGCTTGAGTTAACCTTGCCGGTGCTGGACCTCGAGTCGCTGTTGGACAGGATTGACCAGGATTAACATGTAAATCCTGAAACATCATGTAAATCCTGTCTAATGGTTGCACCGAATCGGGAATTTATGTGCGGTATTAATGGAATAGCCTTATCGACGCGCTCGGGACGTCGCCTGGATCAGGATACGGTCGTCCGGATGCGCGACGTGATCAGGCATCGCGGACCTGACGACGCCGGAATCTTTGTCGACAGTCGCATCGGCCTCGGTCATCGCCGCCTGAGCATTGTCGACGTCGCCGCCGGTCATCAGCCGATGACCAACGAAGACGACTCGCTGCAAATCATCTACAACGGCGAGATCTACAATCACGCTGATTACCGCCGGGAACTCGAACAGCGTGGCCACGTCTACCGCACACATTGCGACACCGAAACAATCCTTCATCTATACGAAGAGCACGGCGCACGCTGCGTCGACCACCTGCGCGGCATGTTTGCGTTCGCGATCTGGGACGCGCGCAAAAAAGAGCTTTTCATCGCGCGCGATCGTCTCGGTGTAAAGCCACTGTACTTTACTCATCTTCAAGACGGTTCGCTTTACTTCGGTTCCGAAATCAAAACTCTTTTCGAGGCCGGCGCAATCAAGCCGGAGCTCAACTTCAAGCTCCTGCCAGACTACCTCGCCAATCATGCGACTTCAGGTGAAGAGACGCTTTATCGCGGCGTAAGACGACTTTTACCAGGGCACACTCTCACGTGGCGCGACGGTGAGATCGAAATCAACAAGTACTGGGACGTCAGTTTCGTCAAGACTGCGGATGAAAACCGTAGCGATAAGGACTATATCGCCGAGTGGGCCGAACTATTTCGCACCTCCGTTCGGCTGCGTCTGATGGCAGACGTGCCGCTGGGAATGTTTCTCTCCGGTGGCATCGACTCGTCAGCAATCGCCGCAGTGATGAGCGGCATGGTTGATGAACCAATCAAGACGTTCTCAGTCGCATTTGCTGAGCGCGAAGCAAATGAACTTGCGTATGCGCGGATCGTGGCTGAAGCGTACAAGACGAACCATCATGAAGTGGTTGTCAGTCCGGAAGAGTTTTTTCAGGCGCTTCCGAAACTCGTGTGGCATGAAGACGAGCCACTCGCACATCCCTCTAGTGTCGCGCTCTACTTTGTTTCACTCCTTGCTTCACAGCACGTGAAAGTGGTTTTGACGGGTGAGGGCAGTGACGAGTTACTGGCAGGTTATGGTCGTTATCGCAAGACGATTCTTAATCTTTCGATGGGAAAACTCTACCTGAGTTTTGCTCCGTCAGTCGTCCGCGATGTAGTTCGAAGTGGCGTAAAGGGGTTGCCCGCTTCGCGAGTAAGGCAGAAGTTGTTGCGTAGTTTTCTCAGCGTCACTCCAGACATCGAGAGTATCTATTTTGATAACTTCGCCGTGTTCCCACTGGCGATGCAAACTGGTTTGTTGTCCGATTCGGCACGCGAACAGATAGGACCAATCAATCCGTACGCGGGGGTCAAAGAAGTTCTCGAACAAACAGACGCGAAGTCGTTGCTCGATCGGTTGCTCTACGCCGACATCAAAACCTATCTGCACGAGCTATTGATGAAACAGGACCAGATGAGCATGGCGACTTCGATTGAAAGTCGAGTGCCGTTTCTGGATCACAAGCTGGTCGAGTTTACTTGCAGTCTTCCGGAACGTCTGAAACTACGCGGTGGCACGACGAAATACATTTTGCGGGAGGCTATGAAAGGCGTTTTGCCGGAGCAGATCCTGTCGCGTTCCAAGATGGGATTTCCGGTTCCAATTGGAGCCTGGTTCCGCGGCGCTTACAAGTCTGTGATTGACGAATACGTCCTGAGCGAGCGTGCGACGAGTCGGAATATTTTTAATTCAGAGGTCGTGCAAGACCTTGTAAATCGACATCAATCCGGCGCCGAAAACCACGATGAACGTTTGTGGGCGCTGGTGAATTTCGAAATCTGGCAACGACAGTTCTTTGAGGGTGAAGCCAGCGAGGTGGCTAATAGCGCAGATCTCGAACCGGCTAATTGCTCTTCCTGACCACGCACTTCAAGATCGTCATTTTGCGAATCCTCTGGTTAAAAACTGAACTGCTCCATCCCGTTGATAAGGGCGGGCGCATCCGCACTTACAACATGCTTAAAGAGCTTCGGCGCGAACACCACATCACCTATCTAGCTTTGGATGATGGCTCTTCGGACGCAACGGCGCGCAAAAGCGCTGAAGAATATTGTCACGAGCTGGTCTGCGTGCCCCATCAGCAACGGGAAAAGTTTTCTGCGGGCTTTTATTTGGATCTGGCTGTAAATCTTGGATCTCAATATCCGTATGCGATCAGGAAATATGAATCTGCTTTGATGCGGAAAGAGATTCTCGAACGCACAGCGGAGGGAAGCGTCGACGTCGTGATCTGTGATTTTCTGGCGCCGGCTATAAATGTACCTCGCACGTTACCGTGTGCATCGATTCTATTCCAGCACAACGTCGAAGCGATGATCTGGAAACGTCACTTTGAAGTTCAAAGCAATGTGATGAAGAAGAGCTACCTGCGGGGGCAGTGGCGAAAGATGGAAAGATTTGAAAGTGAGATGTGCCGGAGATTTGATTCTGTGGTTGCTGTTTCCGCTGAAGACCGTGAGTTGATGCGGAAAGAGTATTCAGTCAAAGCGGTTTTCGATGTGCCGACGGGGGTGGACGTTGATTTCTTTAGGCCTTCCGGTCGTGAGCAAGTTGACTCGTACAATGTTGTGTTCACCGGGTCAATGGACTGGCTGCCGAATGAAGATGCGATTCGTTACTTTACCGATCAGATTCTGCCGATCATTCGAAGATCTATTCCCGCGATGTCACTCACGGTAGTAGGGCGCAACCCTTACCCTGGTCTGATCGAGCTTAGCAAACGAGATCCTTCAGTCATTGTGACGGGCCGCGTGGACGACGTAAGGCCTTACATGGAACGAGCGGCGGCCTACGTTGTGCCGCTTCGGATCGGCGGCGGCACGCGACTAAAGATCTTTGAGGCGATGGGGATGGAGAAGGCCATCGTTTCAACGAGCATAGGTGCAGAAGGATTGCCGGTCACCGATGAAAACGAACTTAGAATCGCGGATACTCCGGAAATATTTGCGGCAGCCGTGATTGAGTTGTTGGAAACTCCGGACCTGGCACGTGCAATGGGCCAAAGAGCCGGAGAAATTGTGCGACAGAAGTTTGGTTGGGGTGGAGTGGCGAAGCGCTTTGCTGAAATCTGTGAAGCGACGCTTCAGGATTATTCGAGCTCTCAAGTTATCAAGCAGGCAGTTTGAGTAGTTTATTGTGAGAATGGCAGATTCACGGTTGGAGCAGCAACGAAAAATCACTCGTTCAGACGAGACGGTATCCGTCGTCATTCCCTGTTATAACGAAGAACGCTTTATTGGCAAGGCGCTCGAGCAACTTGCGGATCAGTTCGAAACAGATCGTTACGAGATCATCATCGTTGACGGTATGTCAGATGATGGCACGCGAGGCGTAATTGAGGATTTCAGGCGACACCATCCTGCGTTGAAGGTGAGAATAGTTGATAACCGTGCGCGCAACATTCCGAGTGCGCTTAACCTCGGCATTGCGGCGGCTGGCGGAACCATTATCGCGCGCATGGATGCGCATGCGGTTCCGTCCGCAGGGTACATCAGGCGTTGCGTTGAAGTATTGCGAGACGGCGTGGCCGGCGTTGTTGGCATGCCGTGTATAGTGAAACCGGGGACCGATACACTCGTGGCTAGTGCGATCGCCGCGGCGGTTTCGCATCCGTTTGGAATTGGTGACGCGAAGTATCGTCTTGGCGCCGGTGGACCTCCGCAGGAAGCTGTCGACACAGTGGCTTTTTCGTGCTTCAGAAAGTCACTGGGGCAGGAATTGGGCGGGTTTAATGAGTCGTTACTTACAAATGAAGACTACGATTTCAACTATCGTGTGCGACAGTCAGGGCGTAAGGTGATTTTGGATCGTTCAGGTCATTGCGAGTATTTTGCACGGTCATCTCTGAAAGGGTTGTGGGATCAATATCGTCGTTACGGCGGTTGGAAAGCACGCATGTTGCGGTTGCATCCGGGCTCGATAAAACTGCGCCATCTGGTTGCTCCGGTGTTTGTCGTGTCGCTCATTGTGCTGCTGACGCTGAGTTTGTTTTTTTGGTTGGCACGCTTGGCTTTGGCTGCAGAAGTAGCGTTGTACCTAACCGTTGCGCTGATCTTTGCGGTTCAGATTTGTTATGCGAATAAGCGTGGACTGGGAATGTTTTTGCTGCTCCCGCTTGTGTTCTTCATCATTCATTCCAGTTGGGGTATGAGTTTTCTTATTGGTCTAATTCGTGAACCGCGATAACGGCCTGACTCAGGTTTGTTTAATTAGAAAGGAAGCGAATGAATCTTACTGTTTTTGGACTCGGCTACGTTGGTTGTGTTTCGGCGGCTTGTTTCGCAAAGGAAGGTCACAGTGTCATTGGCGTTGATGTCAGCGCCGACAAAGTCGAAATGATCAATGCGGGCAGGAGTCCTATCGTTGAAGCCGGAATCGGTGAATTAATAAATGAAGTTGTTTCGTCAAAGCGGCTGCGAGCGACAACTGATGCCAAAGAGGCCGTAAATGGTTCCGACGCTTCATTGATCTGTGTGGGCACTCCCAGTAATCAAAACGGCAGTCTTGACCTGCGTTACATCACGCGAGTTTGCGAAGAGATAGCGGCCGCGTTGAAAGAGAAGAGTAAAAAGCATGTCGTGATAATTCGGAGCACAATGCTCCCCGGCACGATCGAGAGTGTTGTGATCCCGACGCTGAAGGAACATCTGGGCGAAGAACGAAGCGAGAAGTTCGACGTTTGTATCAATCCGGAGTTCTTGCGAGAAGGCACATCGCTCAAAGATTTCTATGCGCCACCGTTCACGTTGATTGGGGCTGATGATGAACATACTGCCAATCTCGTCCGCGAGTTATACAGCGGCATCGATGCGCCGGTTTTTGTGACGTCTACAAAAACAGCCGAAATGGTGAAGTATGTGTGCAACTGCTTTCATGCACTCAAAGTTGGCTTCGCAAACGAAATCGGAAATATCTGTAAAGCTCTCGGCGTCGACAGCCATGAGGTGATGGACATCTTTTGTAAGGACACGAAACTCAATCTCTCTCCTTACTATTTGAAACCCGGATTCGCGTTCGGCGGCTCATGCCTGCCGAAGGATTTGCGAGCACTGAACTACAAAGCAAAACAATTGGACGTGGAAGTACCAGTGTTGACTTCAATACTGCCGAGCAACAGGCTTCAGATCGAACGAGCGGTCGAGATGATTCTCAACACTCAGAGCAGGAAAGTTGGTATTTTCGGATTCAGCTTCAAGGCCGGTACGGACGATCTGCGCGAGTCGCCGATGGTGATACTGATCGAGACTCTCATTGGCAAGGGAATTCAACTCTACATCTACGATCGCGATGTTTCGCTTGCTCGTCTCGTGGGTGCGAACAAAGATTACATCGAAAAACAGATACCACATATCTCTCAACTGATGCGCACCAGCATCGATGAGATCGTTGAGCTTGCGGATGTATTGGTTATTGGCAACAGGTCTGAAGAATTCGAGCAACTCAAGAGCAAGCGCCGCGATAGTCAACTGATTATTGATTTGGTGAGAATATTCAACGACCAATCTTATCAAACCTATCAGGGTATTTGCTGGTAAACGATCCGTGACAGGCAAATGGTCCAGGCATCTGCGCAACGGGATTTTGCTGCTTTTATGCCTGTGGCTTATCAGTTGGGCTGCAGCTCGTTGGTTGATAGTGACGGTGCCACCCGAACGCGGAGACGTTATCCTCTTGCTGAGTGGCTCGTCCAGTATTGATGAACGCACTCATTATGCAGCCAGGCTGTATTTCGAACATCGCGCGCCCAAAATCGTCCTGACAAACGACAACCAACAGGCTGGCTGGTCATCCAGCGAGCAACGTAATCCCTATTTTTACGAAATTACTACCCGGGAGCTACAGCGGCTTGGCGTTCCGGCCAGCGACATCGACGTTATCAGCACGCCGGTGTATAGCACCTATGAAGAAGCCGCAGTAATGCGGCAATACTGTGAAGCAAAGAACATACATTCTGTTGTAATTGTTACTTCGGCTTATCATTCAAGGCGGGCCCTGAAAGCGTTTCGGGATGCTTTCGCTAATGCGGGTGTTTCGATTGGTTTACTTGCCGTTCCGGTGGGTTGGCAAAGTCCTTATCCCTCGACTTGGTGGCTCTCTTTGAGAGGATGGGAGCTTGTTGGCGGTGAGTACGTTAAATTCGTCTCGCACGCATTTGGACGTTAGAAATGTGTCATTTCTAACCGGAGTGATGAAAATGTGGTAATTTAGGGGCATTAACTGTCTTTTTAGACTAGGAATTACTTTGCTTGAATGGGGGTTATGAACAGAATCGGACTTAGAATCCTGAAGATAGCAATCGGCATCGCCGTTTGGGGAGTTATGGTTGCACCTAATGCTTACGGCGATCCACTAGTTTTTAGTAATGTCCTGGCCTTGCAGAACGGCGGTTCCACACAGGTCGACTTATTCAGTAACCCCAATACCAGTCTGATCGGTCCGAACATCAGCTTTCTGGTAACTATTGGCGGCACACTTCCCGTCAGTGGAATGGAAACGCTCGAGATAACTTTTACTGAAGCGGGACGGTCACCAGTAGTTCAGACATTCACCATACCTATCTTCCCCGGTGTGACATTGCCCTATTCGCAGGTTTTCAGCATCAATTTTTTTAACGCTTCGACAGCCGGTACAAGTGCGACACTAACCTTGGACATTCTGGGAAATACTTCGGACTTTGTGATCCCAAACACGGGCCAGAGCGTCGATTCTTATACGTTTACTTTTAACGGTGCTCAGCCTGTTCCAGAACCTGTTACCCTTGTGATGTTGGGAATTGGATTGACTGGCTTTTCCGCTCAGAGATACAGGAGAACGAGGAAGTCGGGATCTAAGACGTGATATGACTTGGTTCTCATCCTGTAACCCGCCATCTATTTCATCTACCATTGCCGCGATTGCCAGGCGTGCCAGGTTGAATGCTACAGGCGCCCGAACCTGTCGACCTCGCCTGTTTGAATTACCCAACTAGGACGGTCAGCAGTTGTACAGTGAAGAGATATCTACTCAGATCGTTTCCGTTAGTTTTGATTGCATCGGTCATTGTTGTTTTTGCAATGACGAGACAGAAGCAAGACCAGACTCGCCAGAGAAGGGTTACAAACGGTCCGGCTCGTGAAATCAAAGTAAAACCCACCGGCGATTTACAGGCGATAATCAATTCGGCTCAGTATGGCGATACGATTGTTCTCGACGCTGGCGGAGTGTACGAAACACCAAAGGGAAAGCCCTTCCTACTGCCTGACAAAGGCGCAGGTACCGCCACAGACGCTGATTACATCACCATTCGAACCAGTGCGATAGATTCATTACCGGCTGATGAGCGAGTTTCACCGGCGAATGCTTCGTTGATGGCGAAGGTCGTTGCGAATGCGTCACCCGTTGCATTTGAGCTGGAAAAGAGTGCGCATCATTACCGGTTCGTTGGACTTGAACTCACGAATAAAGATGCGACGGGAGTTCACTCCCATTCGTTAATCGCTTCTCAGTTTTACTTACCTCAAGGCGTGTATCCGCATCACGTCATAATCGATCGGTGTTACCTTCACCCCATCGAGGAGACCTCGAATCCCAAGTCTCTGGCACGCAGTGTTACTCGTGGCGTTTTTATTGATGGGTCGGAAATTACGATTTCGAATTCTCATTTGTCAGGATTTGCGGGAACATATCGGTACGGCAACGGTGTGATTGATAGCGAATGCTTTCTCGTTGTCTCCGGACCCGGACCCTATCACATCCTGAATAACTTTCTCGAAGCCTGGTATGCAAACTTTTTCCTCGGTGGAGGAGCACGACCGGCAATCGCGGCCAATACGGGCGTGGTCCAGGCTGGTGCTACGCTAACCAGCGCTACTCTCTCCTCAACGAACAATTTGAACGTCGGAGATATGATCACTTTCCCGCAGCCATCCGGCGAAAATGGCAATGCTCAAGTGTTGACCAAGAAAGGAAATAGCCTCACGTTTACGTCGTTGTATAAGTTCGATCCTGGTTGCAACTGTCAGGTGCAGGCGAGCGCGCCGAGCGCCGGAACTGTCGCTGCCTGGAATGGACAACAAATCAATGGTGTCGAGATTAGGAAAAATACTTTCTTCAAGAATTCGGCGCACAAGGCCACTGGAATAAACGATCCGAAAGGTTACTTTGAGGTAAAGAACGGAAACCAAATCACAATCGATGGAAATGTGTTCGAAGGTTATCCGTCTGTTCTTGCGTTCACATCGAGAAACGACAGAGGGGCTAATCCATGGTCCACAATTAGCAATCTGGTGATCACGAATAACCGGATTCACGGTTATACAGAAGCCTTTATTCTGTTATTGAAAGACGATTATTCATTGGGCGCCCAGAGCAAAGGCGTTGTGATTGCAAACAATTTGATAACTCCCGGAACTGCTGCACTTGCAGATCCAACTTATGATCACTACAAGTTCGCTGCCCTTGAATCAGGCTCAAACGTCCAGATTTACCACAACACGATAATTGGCAATCGCAGTACGATTATCAGTGCCACTCGTGCGACACCGGATTTGGTGTTTCGCGACAACATCGTGGAAAACGGAGACTATGGGTTTGTTTGCTTCGCTCCGCCGAATTCGCTTAGCACCTGTTGGCCGGGCCTGAAAATGCCGCGCAATATCATTGTTGATACTAGGCCAGACAGATCGTCGGCCCTTAATTATCCTGGGGCTTCTTATTTTTCGCCGTCGAGAGAATCCATTGGATTTATCGACACGGCGACCGGCGATTACAGTCTCAACCCAAACAGCCGTTTTTCCGGCAAAGCGACCGACGGTAAAGATATCGGCGTTGACGTTTCAAATCTTCCACCTAAAGTGAAAAGAGATAGTCGATGAAACTCCCCGTCAAGCCACTTATCGTTCTTTTTCTTCTGGTCTTTATCTCACTATCAGTTTTGAGTGCCCGGACGAAACGACCCTGGAGTGATGAGGGTTGGTTCGCAAATGCTCCATTAACGTTAATCACCAAAGGTTACCTGGGAACCACTGCACTTGAGACTGCCAATTACGCGTGGTTGAATGGAATCAATCGTTATACGTACTGGACAGTTCCGCTCCACCTCGTCGTCCAGGCAGGTGTTTACAAGGTCTTTGGGTTTAGCCTTTTTACGCTGCGCAGCATCTCTCTGTTTTTTGGCCTCGTTGCTCTCGTTTCGTGGTTCATCATAATGCGCACGCTTGGTGGCAGTAACGAGGTAGGTTTACTGACGGTCATTCTTTTAGCGGTAGATTACAACTTCGTAATGGGGTCGTCATTTGGTCGTATGGATATGATGGCCGCTGCGCTTGGCTCAGCTGGTCTAGCCGCTTACCTGGGTTTGCGAGAACGGAATTTCAGCCTGAGTTTGTTTGTGAGTCACTGCTTAATAGTTGCGAGCGGCCTGACTCACCACTTGGGCATTCTCTGGTTGATTGGAAGCATTTTCCTGGTTCTGTATTTTGACAGGAAGAAATTAAGGTTACGTCACTTTGGGTTAGTTTCGATTCCTTACCTTATCGGCGTAATTGGGTGGGGTTTGTATATTATCCAAAGCCCGGCGCTCTTTCTGTCTCAGATCAAAGGAAATGCCACCACTGACAACCGCTTCGGCGCCTTACTGTCTCCTCTCCGCGGGATTGCGAGGGAAGTAACCGAAAGATACATGGTTGCTTTTGGACTGGGGCAGCACTCGGTTGGTAGCCAGTCGAGTCTTATTAAGCTGAAGGCCGTGATCCTTCTGGTTTACGTTATCGCTATAGTTGGATTCCTTTTGATAAAAGAGTTGCGTAAAGACAGAAAGGCAAGAGCCCTCCTGATTTTGACTCTTATTTTTTTCCTGGTTATGTCGCTATGGGACGGGCAAAAACTAACCTGGTATCTAATACACATTATTCCCTTGCTCACTGGACTCGTAGCGCTTTGCCTGGATAGACTCAGCCGGCGTGGAGCCGCAGTGCGCGCATTTGCTGGTTTGCTAATCTTCGGAATTCTTGCATTCCAGATTGCGGGCGTGCTGATGCGGGCCAGAGCCAACAGTTATAAGAACAGCTATCTACCTGCTATCGACTTCCTGAAATCCCATTTACAACCAGACGGTTTGGTTATGGGCAGTGCGGAACTTGGCTTTGGTCTGAACTCTTTCGACCAGGTGATTGACGATTCGCGGTTGGGATTTGCGAGTGGTAAGAAGCCAACTTTTATCGTCGTGGAGGAGGTGTACTCAAGCGAATTCGAGAGCTTGAAAAGCAAGCGTCCGGAGAACTACAACTTCATTGTCAATCGCCTGACTAAAGAATATGAACTGGTGTACGACCGCGACTTCTATCAGATTTACGCTCAACGAACTCCGGACGAGAAAAGCGAACGTTAGGAACAAGGTTTATGGTTAATCAGCTGAAGCGAGTTCTCAAGAAATCCAAGAGTGCAATTGTTGCCTGGAAGGTTTACGAGAACTGGGCTGTGAAGCGGCGTTTTGAGGCGGGAAATCAGGAGTCTCTCCTGGGCTCGACTCACAGTACAGTCCTCACTACCGTGGCGCAGAGTGTGGACTATATCTTCACGCAGTTTAACGACTATCTTCGGTACTCAGGCTTAGCTGTAGAGGATCTCGAAGGAAAGAGAATCTTTGAACTCGGTTTTGGAGATAATGTCGGCGTTGGGTTGAAGTTTATAGCAGCCGGAGCAAGTGAAGTTGTTGGTTTGGATAAGTTCTACTCGAAGAGAGACATTGCTCATCAACTCGAGATCTACAAAGCTTTGCGGGAACGCCTGGATGAGAAGGAGAAGCAAAGATTCGACGAGGCAGTCAAATTGTCGTCAACCATCGAGCTCAACTCCGATCGAGTTCGCTGTATCTATGGATTTGATGTTGAAAACGCATCCGAGCTTCACAACGGCGAGAAGTTTGATCTCATTGTTTCCAGAGCCGTCATTCAAGACCTGTATGAGCCCGAAGAGGCATTTCGGGCGATGGATCGATTACTGAAGCCAGCCGGAATGATGCTCCATAAGATCGATATGAGTGATCAGGGAGTCTTCCGTGATAACGGAATGAACCCGCTGACTTTTTTGACGATACCCGAATCTATTTATCGACGCATGGCTCTTGATTCAGGCCAGTCAAATCGCAAACTAGGCAGCTATTATCGAGAGTTGATGACCAAACTGGGCTACCAAACAAGCATTTTCATTACAAACATTCTGGGCGTAGGTGATGTTAACGGTGGGCCAAGTCCTCTCAGATCGATTCAGCTGGGCCAGCATTATTCAGAATCCAGTCTAAATCTGATTCAGAAAATCAGACCAAAACTGCAACCTAAATTTCGTGACTTGCCAGACACTGAGCTACTGGTTGACGGCATTTTTCTAATAGCCAAAAAACCTGTTGACTGAGGTCTATCGCTGAACGCTATGAATTCGAATGCTCAAAGCCTACTGTCCCGGCTGTTTTGGAACTTGCCCTGGTTGATACGTTATCCCGGTTGGCGCGTCAAAGAACTGATTCGACGTGCTACCGAAGAGGTTGACTCACCACACCTCATCATCCTGGTCGCAAACCATTTCGAACCTGGTTACAACGAGGAGCCCAACCAGGGGGGGGCGTTAGGCGCGCCGATGAGCGAAGAAACTCAAATGGTTCGTCTCGAAAATTGGTGTGAAATGGCCAGTGCCATTGGTCACGAGATCAAGGACCATGATGGAATGCCATTCCGTCATACGAATTTTTATCCGGCGGAGCAGTACTACAAGTCACTGCTTGATCGGCTCGCGGCTTTGCAGGCGGAAGGTTTTGGAGAAGTAGAAATCCATTTGCATCACGGCGTCGAACGGCCTGATTCGGCAGACAACTTCACCAGAGTTCTAACTGAGTTTCGCGACCGGCTGGTTGAAGACCACAACTGCCTTTCACGTCCAATTGAAGGTGGCCCTCCGATGTACGCGTTCGTCCATGGCAACTGGGCCCTGGCTAACTCAGCAAACAACAGGTTCTGTGGTGTCGATACTGAGATGCAGATCCTTCGTGACACTGGTTGTTACGCGGACTTCACTCTGCCGTCGGCACCCGATCGCTCGCAGGTCCCGCGTTTGAATGCCATCTATGAATGTGGTCAGCCACTGGACCAGCGAATGCCTCATTATTCGGGCCCGGGATTGAAGGTCGGAAGCCGTCCATCTTTACCGGTGATCTTTACCGGACCGCTCGTGTTTGACTGGCTAAGACGTATGTCAGGATTACCGTTACCTGGTTTAGAAAGCGGCGCACTCACGGCCCGCAATCCGGTGAATGTAAACAGAGTCAATCTTTGGAGACAGGCGAGGATAACGGTTACCGGAAGACCGGAATGGGTATTTGTAAAACTTTACTGCCACGGTTTTTTTCCTGAAGACCAAAGTGCCGTTATCGGGAGTGAAATGCACCGCAGTCTCGATCGACTGCTGGAGTTTGCGGAGCAGACGCGCAAATTCAAGTTGCATTTTGTGACCGCACGAGAGGCTTTCAACATCGTATTGGCTGCAGTCGACGGACACTCAGGGGAGCCAAGCCAGTATCGCAACTACTATTTGCGATCCATCATGGATGAAGGAGAAGCAGTTTCCAGGATGCGTGCTTGAATAAAGACTCCCGAAAAAGTTTTAACTTTAATGGGGCTGAAATGAATGCCAACCAAACGCACCCGCTACGTGTGCTCTACCTTACGGATCTGCGTCCAGCTGGTAAATTCGGGTCACTTGAAGAACAAATATTTGTGCTAGCTAAATCTTTGTCAACTTTGGGTGGAACTTTGATCCCGGTCTTTGGTGCTCCGATAGATAGCGCAACAGCAAATCAGTACAAACAAATCGGAATAGTTCCCGCTGCCATAGATTTGCACAAGTTTACTGTTCCTTCGCTCTCTCAATTATTAAAGCTCGTACGAAGCAATCAAATCGAAGTTATTCATTGGAACTTCTATAACCCCCTCAATCCGTATGTGTGGGTATTGTCCGGGCTTGCGCCTAAAGTTCAACACTACATTACGGATCACAATTCGCGACTTCCGAACCAAACCATATCCATTGGGTTCCTCAAAAGCGCCGTAAAAAGAGCTCTACTAAAGCGATACAGTCGAGTTTTCTGCATAAGCGATTTTGTGCAATCAAAACTGGCCGAACAGCAAGTGTGGCCCCAACTCTCGCGCTGTTCTTACTTTATCAACGTCGACAGGTTCCAACCGGATCAATCCGTTCGAGATCAATTGAGAGCTAAGTTAGGACTGGCAGATGCCGGACGGTTCGTAATGCTTTTTGTCGGCCAACTGATTCAGTGGAAGGGCGTCGACGTTGCTATACGCGCGATGCTCCACCTGCCGCAATCAGCAATTCTTCTTGTGGTTGGGGATGGGCAGATGAAGACGGAATTGATTGAATTAACCAAAGATCTTAAGCTAGACGGTCGGGTTCGTTTCCTTGGTCCCCAGCGGAACGTTGAACCATTTATGCAGGCGGCGGACTGCTTCGTTTGTCCGTCTGTGTGGGAAGAAGCGGTCGGTCTGGTGAATATCGAAGCGCTTGCCAGTGGACTGCCGGTAGTGGCGAGCAGGATCGGCGGAATTCCAGAGTTTATCGACGATCACGTTACTGGGTTGTTGTTTAAGCACGGAGACGATCGTGAGTTGGCTGATCGTGTGAACTACCTGATCGAGAATCCGGACGTTTTGAAGACTATGTCGCAAAAAGCTCGTATTCACGCCGCTGAGAAATTCTCGATTGAAATGAGAGTACCCGACTATCTTGAGTTCTATAGCAACAAATAATGATGTAGGACCTGAGGTCGCCAGGCTCACAGCGGAGTTGCGGGAAAAGGGAATTGTTGTCGTTCCCGACCTGATTTCTCCTCAACAGCTTACTGGCATGCAACAAGCTTTCGAAGTGTGTCTGCGGCGGTTGCGCTGGAACAGCTACGATGGTTATGAAAAGACCGAACCTTATCGGCACATGGTCGAGGACGTGCTAACACTGGACCAGGGATTCGTTGACGTCGGGCTTCATCCTTTGGTCAAAGAAGTTTTGAAAAACTATCTTGGGGATCGATTTGAACTGGTTGAAGCCAAAGGATGGAAGTCTGTCCCAACGAAGCGCGATTTTCATGGCTGGCACGGAGATGCGTGGTACGAGCAGGAGGATGCAAAGGAAATATACAAAGAGATAAAGCTCGCCATTTATCTCAGCGACGTTAAGTCCGGAGCGTTCAATTACATTCAGGGAAGTCATCGTAAACAGCACCCCAGAATGGTTCGAGCCGACGAGCTCGGTTGGGTAAAGCAATCAGATATTATCGAATTGACTGGACCAGCGGGCACGGCCTTTCTGTTTGATACCTCTGGAATTCACCGACAGGGCGTACCAATGCTCGAGCCGCGGCGTGCAGTGTTCTACAACTATCACGATCCTGCGATTCGGCTGCAACGAGAAGACGTCGAGCACTATCGTTATCACCCATTGATTCTCAACGCTGCGTTCCTTGGCGAGCTGTCAATGGAGGATCAGAGAATCCTGGGTTTTGGCAACTCGAATAACTTCTATCCTGGGTTTGAGGATCCGATCGAGCCACCACTTCTTCACAGGCTTTTCAGCTGTGCTCACGATCTCAATCTTCAGTGCAACAAGCTGATTGAACGAGTAAAGGCCCGCCTCAACCGCTGATACATCTGCAAGACTTCACAAACCAACCCTGGATCGGGCCAGTAGCGACCGGAGGTTCAGAGTTCAGCCTTTAGGCTGCCGTTTCGAACAGGCAAGCTAAAGCTTGAACTCTAAACTGCATCAGTACCACCAGTCCGGTACTGACCCGATCCAAGTTGATCCACTGACTGTTGACACAGACCCGAGCAACAATGAGTTCCCGTTATGTCAGAGGCGGGATGGCTGTAGAAGTACCACTTCGTATCGACTCGTAGGCAGCGAGAATGATCTCCAGATCTCGTCTTGCGTCTTGTGGTGGTGTGACTGGTTGTCTGTCTTCCGACACTGCGCTCAAAAATTCCTGAAACTCACCGCGATAGCCCGTCGGGTCTTCGTCTTTAACCCATCTACGAACTTGTTGAAGTGTTGGACGCATGAGCTTTTCCTGCAACGAGCGTGGACGAACGTAAGAAAGTGCACGAGTAACAAGCCTCGGAGCGACCGGGTAATAGTCAAAAAAACGCGCCCCCGGCCACAAATGAAACGTCCCGAGACTGCCCGCGACCACGATATCAGGCAAATGGCCACGTTGCGTTGACCAACTCAACAACATGTGAACCTGCCAACCCAGTTTGCTCGAAAACAAAACCTGAACGCTGTCCTCGCCCTGTATTTTGGTGTGAATTTGCATCGCACGTGTTGCGAACACCTGGTCCGGTTCTCCCATCAGAAGTCGCATCGCGCGCACATAGTGAACGCCGATGTCGATCATCACGCCGCCACCCATGCGATCCGCACTGGCAGCCCAACCGGTAGGCTGACGTATTCCGCCGCCGTGAACGAGCATGTGAAGCGGGTCACCGATGTCACCTGAAGACATGAAGCGCACCGCCTCTCGTATCGCCGGTCGGAAATGCATGTCTTCGGCGACCATCAAAATCGTTCCCGCATTTTGAGCGGCAGCAATCATTGCGTCGGCATCGCTCAGCGTGGTCGCAATCGGCTTCTCTACCAGAGCGTGTTTACCGGCACTCGCGACGATCTCGACAGACTGTCGATGTACATCGTGGGGCAAAGCAAGCGTGAGTGCCTGAATCCTTGAATCAGCCGCAGCGTCCTCGATGTTGAGGAAAAACCCCTCGGCATTAACTGCGTTTGCCAGGCGTTCCGTCCTCCCCGGATCTCGCCCACAGACGAACAATCTGACGTTTGGATTCGCTTTGCGAATCGTTTCGCAGTGAAAGGTCCCCCATCCCGTTCCAACGACGCAAACCCCAATTCTGTTACGCACGATTGCCGGCATTTCCGGCGGGGTTAGATAACGACTGGTATCTTTCAAGCCAAACGATTTGAGTTGCTCGATCTCTGGTTCCGTAGATCCGGCCATTTCATAAGTTGTCCTGGCGATATCTGCGGGAGGAGGTGGGCGCAATTTAGATTTGAAGCTCTTACCGGCATCGAGGAGTCCGGTTTTCAGGGCTACGGTTCGAATCTGTTTCTTGAGACGTGGAAACCTTGTTCCGGCGCTGGTCACTTCACCAAACAGAAGTGGTTGTCGAGTCTCGATATCTTCACTTGAATTTGAAGCAAGAACGCGGGCTACGAGTAATTTGCGATCGCCGCTGGGTACCTCGCGTTCGACCTCACAGAACAGTGTCTGCAAACAGTTTTTAATAAACGGAATTTGCAGTCCATTTTCGCCAATCTCGAGTTCAAGAAGTCTCGCTTTGCCGCTTAGTCGCCGCGGCATCTTTACGAGTCTTACCGCAAGCGCGAGCTGATCATGAGCAAGAACGTTAATGGCGAAGCGTCCGGACGATTGGATCGCCTCCTCGATGGGATAGGTTCGATTTGGATTCACAATAACGAGAGGCGGATCCAGCGAGCAGGGCGCAAACGACGCCGAGAAGTAGATCTCCACTTCCTGCGGACCGGCAGCAGTCAGGATTCCGCAAATGGACTGCACACGAGTGTCCCAAATCGTTCGGCCGGGATAGTTCATTCGCGAATATCAGAAACGAGAAGATGTCGAAGATTAGAGACCGTTGAGCAGAATTCGGCTTCTACGATGTTGCCGACGAACAATGTCTGATCACCTATGTCCTCCATCCTCGTGACCTCAGCACCGGTGGAAGCGAGCGCGTTCTGAACAAACAAAAATCCGCTCTGACTACGATACAGGTCGAGGCTGGCACACTTATCGACCGTTCGGCCGGAAGTCGTGCTGCAAAGTCTTGCGATGCTGGTCTGCCGATGATTCAAAACCGCAAGGCTGAACCGGTTCGTCTCCCGGAGCAGTTCGTGTGTGAAACTCGCCTTTTCAACCGAAACCCAGACGGCGGCCGGATAGTGTGCGACTTCTGAAAAGCACGAGACGGTCATGGCATTTCGACGCGACTCAGTCTCGACGATTAAGACTGCGACTGCAGCGTCCATAAATGCCTCTGTGATGTAGCGATTTGCCATTTTGACCGGGTGATTCGGACCGGAAGTTGTTGCGTTTACAGTGTAATGGAGAGACGCCTCAAGTCAAATTGATTTACCCACGCAAAATGATTCAAAGTTGATTGACACAAAATCGTAAACGTTGTTTAATGCAGTTGACCCCGCCAACTGTGGCGGATGTTCTTTCATAAAGATTGACCTGAAACACCGAGCGTTCTGAACGCTTGGTAGTAGTAAGGGGAGACCTGTTCTTCCTCCCTATCTGCCCCTCTTCAACAAACTGCGGATCAGAAGTTCCTTCCGATAGTTTTTAGCCAAACCCGAACGGGACCGACGTGTGTCTTGCCCTGGTGCACGGTCCTAAACTGTTTTGGCAGGTGCAGGTTTCCTTAGGCAATCCACCGATAAATGGCACCCCCGCAGCGATGCGGGCTCGCAAAGTCAGGAGTCTCTTTCCCGCCCTAAAGAGATCGTCCGATTACCGAAGTGAGGTTTCTTAATGCGCTCAATTGTATGGGGCTATCCGCGACGCTTCTCGTTTTTCACTCGGAGCTCGGTTGCTAGTCGCGCTAAGTCAATCCTAAGTCTTGTCGTAATACTTCTTTTCGTTTCCGTAATAACCGAAGCCGCAACCATAGCCGTACCTGCAGGTGGAGACGTGCAAAGCGCCGTCAATGCTGCGCAGTGTGGCGATGTGATCATGTTACAGGCTGGCGCCACGTGGGACACGGCTAACCCTTACAGGCTTCCCAATAAAGGATGCGGGTCCGGCAATCCAATCAAAATCACTTCTTCAGGCGCCGGTTTTCTGCCGAACGGCCGCGTATCTCCAGCGGATGCGGCTAACATGCCGCGCCTGAGAGCCACCGGTTCGGACGGCATATTTCAACCGCAGGCTGGTGCGTCGAACTGGATCTTCGACGGCCTCGAGCTCACTGACAATAACAACACGCAGGGGATGACGAACTATCTTCTTGACCTTGCCACTTTTGCTCCGACCGACATCACGGTCCAGCGATCGTACCTGCATCCAAAAGAAGTAAATACCCTTGACTACACGCGAAATCTCGTTCGAGCGGCTCAATTTGAAGGCTCGGGTCTAACGTTCAAGTGGAATTACGCGGCTGGTTTTCTCGGCCGGCAGCCTGACAACCAATTGCCGACAATGCAGGTCCTACTCTGTGTTGCCTGCAATAACGTTGTGATGCAGGATAATTTCCTGCAGGCTTGGTATACAGCATTTTTCACAGGTGGCGGCGGAAACTCTCCGCAATTCACAGCCACGGTTTCAAACGCGACTCTGAACTCGGCGACATTCTCGAACACCTCCGCCCTTTCAGTCGGTACCCTCGTCAGATTCGAATTACAGGGCTCCGGAACATTTTCAGCGGGCAGCGGCGTGCTGACGCGATCCGCAGGAGTTAACCTGACTGCGGCCGATGTAAATCGCACTGTGTGGCTCAAGTCAGGAAACAACACTTACCGTTATAAGTTGTTCGCCGTTTCAGGCAACAGCTACACGCTGCAAAACTACGGCCCAACTGCTCCGGATGGAACTTATAGCTTTGTTTGCTTTGAAGTAGCGCAGGTCACGAGCATCTCCGGCAGTACAGTCTCTTATAGTCCCTTTGGTCCCAACTCACTGGTCCAGGCTCCCACGATGCCCGGCCAGGCCGCCTGGCGTTCGCAAACAGCAGTGCACGATTTCACTATCAGAAACAACACCTTCGACATCGACGTCGACCATGCTGTCTTCGAGCACACGACGTACGGCAATAGCCCAAAGGGTTGGTTCGAAGTAAAAGACGTAGACACGATGCTGCTCGAGGGAAACACGTTCACCGGCTATCCGTCGGCGATGGTTTTCACCGCGAGATCAAATGAAGGTTATACCCCGTGGTCAACCGTCAAGAACGTCACGATTCGTTCAAACTTTGTCAACTCAGTTCTTCAACCTCTTGAAGCGAGGCAGTTCGTAATCGCGGCTTTGGACGATGCATATAACTCATCGACTCCGGGCGGCGGGATGACGATATCCAACAACCTTATTAAGAACGCGGCGATGCTGGTTCAGATGGAAGCGATGCGCGATTCAGTGATCAGCCACAATACGATTCTGAACGATCACCCGAATGTTAATTATGGAAGCAGTCTTGTAGTTGGCGTGACGCCCAGCTCAAATGTAATCATTCGCGACAATATTGCAGCCAATAATAATTACGGTCTTAACTGTTCAATTGATGGACGCCTCAGCACGTGCTGGCCAGGATACTCGATGGCCAAAAACGTCATAGTTGATAATTACAACAACGGCGACTTGCAATCGCGATATGGCACCGGGATTCTTTCTCCGATGTATTCTTCGTTTTCTCAAGTCGGTTTTGCGGATCCCTCTACCAACAACTTCAGACTAGCGGCTTCGAGCCCGTTTAAGAATGCAGCGTCTGACGGAACTGACCCGGGAGTTAACATGGATCAGTTAACGTCGGTTCTTGGCGGTGCTGTTTCACAGCCAACGCCAACACCGAGCCCGACGCCAACACCGACGGCTACGCCAACACCAACACCATCACCGACTGCGACGCCAACCCCAACCCCAACCCCAACCCCAACCCCAACCCCAACGCCAACGCCGACGCCGACG